>Ga0209431_10001806_pt1 | contig 17496 bp, 16 predicted proteins | sample RifCSP13_3_FD_184021 | JGI IMG/M metagenome (GOLD analysis project Ga0209431, IMG submission 184021) | Soil microbial communities from Rifle, Colorado - Rifle CSP2_sed 13_3 (SPAdes) (version 2) | ecosystem: Environmental > Terrestrial > Deep subsurface > Rock core/Sediment | place: Rifle...
CCCAAATTGGGAAATCGGCAGGGTAGATATACGCGTGGGAGACAGCTCAACACCCACAGTTTTTCACTATGCAAGTTGTGCGAATCGCTACTCAGCCACTCGAGCCCAAAGAGGAAGGGAACCTTGTTTCTAATCGCATAACGCTTGAACATTAAACTATGTCACGTTTTTTCACACTTAAAAACATCATCATTGCACTGGCAATTGCCTTAATCGTGAGCGCAGGCCTTTTTCTCTTGGGAACTTTTTTACAAAACCAACCAGTATCGCCACAATTAATTGTGGCGCCTACACCGTCTTCTTCTACCGGCAGCACCCAAACTGGCGTGACTGTACCAACACAATTAACTGTGCCTCCTATGGCTTCCTCCCCTGTCCCTTCTCCTACATCTCCACCTTCCACTTCCATTCCCCTTATGATCCCACCTGGTTTCCGGGTCCCTGAAGAAGTTTCTTATCGTGAACCATTTGAAATAGAGCCTATTTTACCTTCTCTCACACCAGATCCGGAAACACAAAGGCTCTCGATACCGGATAAAGATCTCCTCTTTTTTCAACTAAGCAAAGTCTTTTATTATGATCCAGATGCTTACACTATTATTGAAGATACTGGATATCAGGTGAGACCAACAATTATTGATTTTGGGCATTTTGATCCAGAAGATTTGACAGCTCGTCCAGGGGATAATTTGCTCTGGTTTAATCAACACACCGTTGGATGCAAACTAAAAACCGATCCCAAATCTCCTTTCCGGATTGAGAGAGAAATCGGTTCTCAAGAGATGATCATCCTTCAGTTATACGATCCCGGTAAATATCTCTTTTTCTGTCAGGGACTCCCTGGATCCACTCAGACTATTGTTATTACACCATGATGAAATATAGGCATAAACTTAGAACTTTGAACTTAGAATTTAGAACTATTTTTGTTTTTTTTGCTTTGGTATTTTCATTGATAATTGTTAATTTTCAATTGTTAATTATTCCTGATGCTCTCGCCCATCATGGCTCTGCACACCGAATAGTCTGTTTAGGAGACTCCATCACCGTCGGTTATGGCCCACGATTTCGCACACCTCAGAGTGAAACATGCACCATCAATGCTGTTCAAGGCCGTCAAACATCAGTGATGCTTGAAGAGTTTAATACCACAATCCGCGGTCAAGGATTTACCGACATATTAATCTTGGGCGGCGTCAATGATATTTACATTGGACGAAGTATTACGCAGATCAAAAACAATCTCAGCGCAATTTATCGGGGAGCAAAAGAAGGTGGGATGCGTGTCATTGGCATGACAGTAAACCCAACGAAAACCTATACAAATCGGAGAAACCCCGATATCCATTATCGACCAGAGCATCAACCCTTGATTGACGAATTAGATAGCTGGATCATGAGCAATCCTGATATAGACGTCAAAGTAGATATTTATTCCACACTTGAAGATCCCGCTAACCCCGACGCCACAAACCCTCGCTACTTGTCTGCCGATACTCTTCACCCAAATGCCGCAGGGTATGAATTAATCGCAAGCACGATTTCCGAAAGAGCATTTGGAGGACCTCCGGGAGATCGACCCTCCTCTCCCCCTCTCTATATCGGTGCAAGCAGAGAAGGAAGTACCCCGGTCGTCACAAGTGCTCCCCCCACCGCTTCCACTTCTGCAAATTTTGCCGGAGGACCTGTCCCTCTCGAGGCTCCTTTTGGCGGTACGACATCCATCTCAGGTGCAGGTGGATATATCGTGAATTACAGCCGTATTGTTTTTGCTTTTGCGGGCGGAATAGCCGGAGGACTGGCTATGCTCATGCTCATCATTGCCGGAATACAAATCATGACGAGTAGCGGTGAAGAGCAAATCACGCAAGCAAGGGCACGTATTCAGGGAGCACTGTTGGGTCTAGCTCTCTTGAGCACAGGCGGATTGCTGCTGTATTTGATTAATCCCTGTTTCTTCAGTTTTGAAGATGCTCAAGTGTGTACAACCAGGATTGCCAGTACAGGAATTAGCACAGCTCCCACCACTTATGTCTCGACAAGCATATCTACCTCATTATCAATTGATACATCACAACTAGCCGGTGAAATCCCAGTCAATCCAGGTAGGCTGATATTTCCCAATGGTTCGGCATATCAGATCACTCGTGAAGACGTATTATGGTTGGGGCGCATGGTAGAATATGAGGGAGGTAGGTCCAGCGCAGAACACGCTGCAGAAATTCTTTGGGTAGTTGCACAAAGATTTTATTGGTTACCGGCATATAGACATGGCACATTTACACGAGCAGCTAGGGCTTTTTCACAGCCTATCAATCCGATCTGGCAAAGAGATGGTGACCGATGTCGTCCTGGCGGTAGATATACTAATACTGAGCACTGCGAACCTGAACGCTTGGCAAGACGAGACGAAGCAGTAAGAAGAACTTGGGATAGCTTAAGTAGTATAACCAAACGTGTCACAGAAGCTTTCGTCACAGGACAACTTCCAAACCATATTCCAGGAATTTTAAACTTTGATTCAAATTATGGGTGTGACCGTGGAAGTGGTCTTATCTTTGTAAGAAATGGGTATCCGGGAGAAGGAGACTGTAGTACCCCCAGAGTCAATCATTTGTATGCTGAAAGAAGAAGAGATGGTGTTGACAGTAGAACTGCCGGCTTTGAACGCATGCGAGTTGAAGCTCCTACCGGCACATAACACATGCTATGATTGAAATATGAGACATATACCATTTTTCATTCGCAGTGTTATTGCTCTTCTTCTTGTCACTCTGGTGCTCGGCATGGTTTTTGTCTCATTCTTGCCACAAGCACAAAGCAGTGGCACTCGCTGCACCATCACCGGGACCACGAAATTCCTTCGTTTCAATTATGTCCCTCAAGCTGGTGCGGGATATATAGAAAACAAGTCTATTATTTATATCCCAAAGGAAGCCCAATGTCCGGGAGAATTTCCTCTGAATATCCACCTCCATGGAAATAACGGGCGAAATGATGTCAATAATTACTATTTGCCGCGTGGTACTCCAGGAGGACAAAGAAGTACGGAATTCGGGACTCCAGCCAGAGAGGTAGAAAGCTCTCCACAAGTGGGAACCGGAGACTTTCAAGCTGCTATCGAGACAGCCATGCAAAACACACAGATTCCAGGTATGATCTTTGTGATTCCCGCTAACAATCAATATTCAGTTTTATGGACAGGCCTTGATGGTCCGGCACTTAAACGAGCAGTGCAGCAAGCTCTTGATAGCAATCCGGAAACAAGAGATCTTCGTATACGTCTAAGTAATGACACTCTTATTTCTGGTCATTCAGGTGCCGGTTGTCATGGAGCAAACAGTGGGATTTTACAACTGGCCAACATGACCCCCATAGCAGTTGGCGTATTAGATATTTGTGTCGGTAGCGTATATGCCGAGGCAACTCGTCGCTACGGAAACTCGACGATACTGTTCTATGCGGCCAGTATGGCATACAGCCATAGCGGTTATCACAATGTTTTACAAAATCTTGGGTTTCGTGATATGACAGGTGGTTGTGATCCCAATATGTATATCGGGGTTCATGATCCCAGCCAAAGAAGAGAATTTGAACCTACGAGCCGAAATTCTCAATATTGGGACGATCCCATTTTGGCTTGTGCCAAACATCCCGAACACAATTGGTATGGTATTTTTGCTACCAATACAAATCATTTTGGAGCAGTAGGAAAAGGTTTACGCACATTGCTGAACATTACGTATAGTAGTGCAACTCCTCCTACCACCGGTGCCGCTGCGACGACGGGAGGAGCTCCTACTACAACATCAGCACCTTCGACTACGGGACCGGTAAGTACTACAACGGGCGTTCCTACACAAACCCTATTTACCGGTGGAGCTAATGTGCCACTTGAGGCACCGATCATTGATATTCGGAGTATTTCAGGCACAGGCGGAGGATATATCATCAATTATACCAAAATACTTTTTGCTTTTATCGCGGGACTCGTAGGTGTGCTCGCGATGCTCATGCTTATTATCGCCGGTGTGCAAATCATTATCGGTGGCGCGGAGGCAAAAAACACACAAGCCAAAGAGCGCATTATCGGAGCACTTGGAGGTCTTGTAGTCCTCGCTATGGGCGGATGGATACTCTATGTCATCAATCCCTGTTTCTTTTCATTCGAAGACACACAAACGTGCACCAGAAGAATCATCACACAAACGACGTTTCTCACCGTTTCCGGACCAGGCCAGGCTATACCAGCTCCTCCATCTGGAAGTTTAGTCAACGCACCTCCTGCTCCACGAGGATCTTGGTATGCACCGATTTTCAATCCATTCCCAGAACCAAATAGAACAAGGTTGCGTAATACCTATATGTACAGTGCCAACGCCCAACTACAACCTCTTCCAAGTCCTCTCCCTGCAAATCCCGTCGAAGCTATCATGGCAGTGATCAATTCACAGTTAAGAGTTACTGGCTTTTTCCATCCTCTACTTACTCGCTGCAATTTCATTTCTTCATCCTTTATGAGTAACTATTGTGGTCGTTTCTGTAACTTATATGTCGTATGGATTTATAAGTATGCCGGCGTGCCATATCCTCGTGCTCCGGGCAACGTATCTACGGTAAGAAGATATATATTAGGTATGGACACAAATCGCGGAGAAACAGCTAATGATCATTTTTGGTATATTCCTGTAAATAGCGATCAGCAAGGACGTGGCGTACGTATAACGAATGAAGATGCAGCCAGAGCACCTAGGCCAACGTATTCATCTGATCGACCGCAAGCGGGTGATATTGTGTTTTTCAATTGTCCAGAAAGAGCATCGGTTTCGGGAAGTGAAGCTATTGCGGGTAACGATTGTCACGTAGCGATAGTCATTGCTGCAAATGGAAATTCTTTTAAATGGGTCGACAATGGACATATCGCCAACAGTATTCACAGTTGCGCTGACTTTCACGGACGTTGTGGGGTATTCAATGTCATGGGCTTTGGTCGTCTTCGCACTGCGCAACAAAATAATGAAGATCACAGCACTATGTTCAGTGATAAAATCACCAGAGGACGCACAGCACTGGGAGTGACATCTTCCCAAATATTACAGCGATTAGGCATTACTGAAAGTCTCTCTGTTACAAAATTTCAAGAATGGGACACTATTCTGAGAGAGCATGATCGATATCCTGTAGCTCCCGACCCCCCGGAAACATTTTTTGCAGGAACGGAGTTGGCAAACCGTCTTAATGACATTTTCTTTTATCCGGGAGCCAGCCGAGGCACCGGCTCCTCCCCATAAAAACCATGCGAAAAGCAATTATCATCCTCAGTATCATTCTTGGAATTACCGTCATTATCAATGTCATTTTTGTATTGTATAACCGCCCGACGCTGCAAAATCTTGCGGCGCCTACGTCACCCCTTTCTTCAATCCCGGACAATCCCACCCAAGAAGACATCGACGCTATTATTGCCGCTCTAGAAAAAGATTCATCACCACAGTCTCCAACTGTCCCGACATTCACCATTCCTGCCGGTTTTCGTTTTCCCGAGAATGCCAACCTCACCGAAAGAACATCATTAGAGATCGTTTTGCCAAGTTTAATATCCAACCAACAGACGGGGCGGATGGACGAACTCGAAAAAGATCTTTTGCTCTCTCGACTTGGTCGGAACTATTATTATGATCCCGTCAGTCAAAACATTGTCGCTGATAGTAGCTATCAGGCACATGCATCGATCATTGATTTCGGTATCTTCGACCCGGCTACACTTGAAATCAAAAAGGATGAAAATATGCTATGGTTCAATCAAAATACGTCATCCTGCCAGCTCCGCACCGATCCCAAATCTCCTGAACGCATCAATCAAACGATCACCTCTCAAAAATCCATCATGATACAACTTACCACTCCGGGAATTTACTTTTTTTACTGCCAGGACAAACCTGAAAACACCCAAACCATCGTCGTGATCTAACATTCATGCTTTCTCGCAACAAAGTCATCATCGCACTCGTACCATTTTTTGCCACCACATTTGGCGTCATCATTTTCTTACTGTTTTTCAATTACGGAGATATTACCTTCCATGGAGAGGCTCCATTCCAGGTTATGTATAATAATCAAACAATTGATGCAGTCAGTGGAGAAATTCATTTTCGAACCCAAGCAAATAGTGAACAGAGTTTTCTGGTAAAAAAAACGGGCTATGATGATCAAACCATATCTAAAACCCTTTCGGTATGGGGAAATGAACAAGTACCATTAACTTTTGTCTATACACCAACTATCGAATCTACCACATACGCCAAACCGATTACGTATCCCTCACGTTCAGATATCGCTGACAATCAAGCGACTGACCTGATAACAAGCACGATTGTGCCTGCCAAAGTCGATATTCCCGTCAACTTCACCCGAGTCGTGTGGGCCAAAGATGGAACACGTGCCTGCCTTTTTAATTCAAAAGATACAGAAGTACTTCCCAGAATGTGGGAGATGAATGATGGAAAAGTCACTTTGTCAAAATTACCAGACAAAACATTTGAATGCTTTAGTACTGACGAAGGGCTTATCAGTGTTCAAATGCAAGATGGGACTTTGTTTGTCGATGGCAAGGTCAGCCCTATACAGCTTCCTGAAAATTTCTTCGTCACCGCAAGTCCAAGCAGCACATATATTCTCATGAGCACATTTCAATCAGGAACGGGCAGCGGAACGTCGCTGATCACACTTATGGATCGAGAGAAAAAGACATCGACAGAATTGATCATCAAAAACTTGAAGGAATTCCCACGCTTTGTAGGTAGCAACACTTTTGCAATCCATACAGACGGAAAAGTCACCGTTTATCCTCCTGATACAGAGGCATTTGATATCAACAAAAATATTGATATACGAACCCTCGTATACAGTGAAGAAACAAACACTGTATATTATCCCGACAGTATTGTTATGCCCGAAGAACCAAAGCTCGAGAACATTTTTGCAGTCTTTCAACCACCCAAAAAGGCGCAAGGAATCATTGCATACAATGTTGCTACCAAAACCGAAAAACTTATTTATAGTTTTCCGGACATAGAGCAGACGGTCTTTTGGGGGAAAATATATCGTAGTCAAAAGCAACTCGTATTTTTGACGGGCGAGCAAGGTAGTACCAAGCTTCAAATTATTACAGCCCCATGAACCACTCCCCTTCGATCCCTCAGGGTCGGGTTCACGGCATAGCCATAAGAAGCACCAACATGTGATGACTCAAGAATACAGCTATGCTATGATTTTCTCAGTTTTAACTTTACCCATATTTCTAAGAAAGTTCGTATCAATGGTGCCATTACGTTTCCGGAAGTTCGCCTCATCAATCACGATGACAGCCAGCTTGGTGTTGTAGCTATAGCAGAAGCACTGCGAATGGCACAGAATGAAGGCCTTGATCTCGTAGAAATCGCACCAAAAGCGGTTCCTCCTGTTTGTAAAATCATGGATTTTGGCAAATACATCTATCGTCAGCAAAAACTCGAGCAAAAACAAAAGAATAAAAATCCCAAGAACGAGATCAAAGGTTTACGTTTGGGAGTGGCAACATCTCCGCATGATTTGGAAATCAAGGCAAATCAAGCGAAAAAGTTTTTTGCCAAGGGTGCCAAGGTGAAAATAACTCTTGTACTCCACGGTCGAGAAGTAAGTAGAAAAGAACTTGCCAAAGCCAAGATCGCTGAATTTCTGAAATATCTTGAAGGTCTCTACGAAGTGGAACAACACATTGTTCATCAGGGAAGATTTCTCAATATGATGATTAAACCAATAAAATAGTTCAGAGTGCAGAGCGCTGAGTGATGAGTTGCAACTCAGAACTCTGCACTCACCACTCAGAACTCACTTGTTGACATACAAAAGTTCGACCAGTAGTATACGTCCGCTTATTTTCATTATGAAGTTAAAAACCTCTTCTACAGCCAAGAAGCGCTTTAAGCGTACAGGAAGCAAAAAGAAGCTAAAGTATATGCGTGAGAAGGCTGCCAAAAATCATTTGCTCATGAACAAAAACAAGCGCCAGAAGAACTTGGACAATGGTGGTGCTGTTGTGAGCCATCCCGATATTCATGCCGTCCGCCTCCTCCTCCCTTACTCTTAATCCTCAATTGTTAATTTTAAATTGTTAATTGTTAATTGACTTCTATGCGTGTAAAACGTGGCGTCACAGCTCGCAAAAGACATAAGAGATTACTCAAAACCACCAAAGGCTATCGTGGCCTCAGTGGTAAGACTTGGAAGATGGCTCGTCAGGCTTTTTTCAAAGCTGGCCAACATTCATTCATCGATCGCCGCAAAAAACGTCGAGTTTTTCGCAGTCTCTGGATTCAAAGAATCAATGCCGCTTGTCGCCAACAAGGCATGAGCTATTCAGTATTCATGTCAAAATTACGAGAAAAAAACATTACTCTCAATCGAAAAATGCTTTCTGAAATGGCATTCTCCGACATTGCCAATTTCGAAAAATTACTGAAGTCAGTAGCATAGCAGGTTGTCATCCCGAAGCGAAGCGAAGCGGAGTTCGAGGGATCTCTTTGTGATGTAGCCTAAGTAGAATTTAAAACTACCAAAAACAAAAATATTCTTCTTTGACTACCGAACAGGCTTACCACGAGATGCCTCGAACCCAGCCCTGATTACAGAGCTGGGCTTCGGCATGACAGAAATAAAAATTCATTCTTGATTCCTCCCTGCTTTAGATCTTATACACATAAATCGGCCCATAATTCTTCTTCGGTTCTGACTGTATTATTTTCTCTGGTTTCCAACCTTCGATTTGAAAAGCATAAGAAATGATCTTGGCGCCTTTCTTGAGGCCCTTTTTGAATTTTGCTGCATTACGCGCTAAGGGTTTTGGCAGCATATAACAAAATACACGATCTATGCCGCGAAGATCAGCATAGTCGCTATTACGAAACAGGAGCTGAATATTTTTCTTGTACTTTCTTGTACGAAACCAGCCCAAGATATATGCCACAAAAAATAATTCATAGCCAACTCCCTTTATAGTGGGAAATTTCCTCACTGCACTAATAAGCATGCGTCCATCGCCACAACCAGGATCGAGAATTTTCATTCCAGGCCTTAGATCAGCAGCAGCAATCATTTTATCCACGACACGTTGAGGTGTGGGAACAAATGGAGCACCAATGAAGAATACATAGCATGTCACGATCAATAAAATCGCAGCGATGATATACAGAATGACCCAGAAAATAAGGAGAGGAAGAGGCATAAAAGTTCTAAGTTCTAAATTCTAAGTTGAAAATTGAGACTAAAATTGTTAATTGGTAATTGTTAATTTTAAATTATTTTTTCATCGAAGGCTTTGGCGAATACTTGGATATTATCACAAAGTGTCGAGAACCAATTATCACCCAGTTCTTCCTTTTTAATCTTGAGTGTTTGTCCGGAAATAAACCATTTTGGATTGCTCGCCAGAAGTCTCATTATCTCCCGAGGTGTCACTTTGCTGCCAATCATGAACTCAATACGTTTCTGTCGCTCGATAAATGTTTCTTTGATTGCCAAGATATTGGCCTTCGTAGCATGGATTTTCAATTCAAGCACCTTAAGGAGATTCTTTGTTTCATGAGGCATGGGGCCATATTTTTCACTCAATTCTTTTGATAATTCTTCTAAAGTCACAAGATTGTCACAGCTTGCCAATTGTTGGTAGTACTTAATTTTATCGATTTGATCTTCAATATATGTATCAGGAATAAATGCAGTGATGGGTAATTCAATGAGGGTCTCTTCTTTGGGTTTATTGATGAAATCAATGTGGTTTTTACCGGATTTAATATTTTCAATGGCTTGTTTGAGCATCCTGGTAAAATGCGTCACACCGATAGCATTGATACTTCCATGTTGTTTTGCACCCAAAATATCTCCAGCACCACGGATTTCGAGATCGCGCATGGCAATTTGAAAACCGCTACCGAGTTCGGATGCTTCAACAATGGCACGAAGACGTTTTTTGGCAGTATCATCAAGTTTCTGACTATGATAGAGAAAATATGCATAAGCTTGAGTCTTACTGCGACCCACTCGCCCACGCAATTGATAGGCTTGAGCAAGCCCCAGACGCTCTGCATTGTCGACAATCAGCGTATTGGCATTTGGCAAGTCAATTCCATTTTCGATAATAGTAGAGCTGATCAGCACATCATATTTGTGGTCCTTGAATTGTAATATTCGATTTTCCAAATCATCATTCATCAATTGTCCATGAGCCACGACAAATCGTGCCTCGGGAACCAATGCTTGGAGCTTTTCTTTCATACTATCGATGGTCTGTACGCGATTGTGGAGAAAGTATACTTGGCCCTTCCTTTGCAATTCCCTGAGTATTGCCTCTCTGATAAAAGACATACTAAAGCGTCGTACCTCGGTAATGACTGGCAAACGTCCCGGTGGAGGTGTTGTGATTGTAGAAATATCACGAAGTCCAGACAAACTCATATTGAGTGTCCTTGGAATAGGCGTTGCTGTAAGTGTCAGAATATCGACACTATGACGAAGTGACTTTAATCTTTCTTTTTGTTTCACTCCAAATCGCTGCTCCTCGTCGATGATGACCAACCCCAAATCCTTAAACGTCACATCAGCCTGTAATAATCGATGTGTACCAATAATAATATCTACCTGACCTTTTTCTAATTTTTCCAGAGTTATTTTTTGCTCAGCCGGAGAGTTAAAGCGAGAAATGAGTCCGATTTTGACACCAAAAGCATTCATTCTTTTTTCAAATGATCGAAAATGTTGATCCGCAAGAATAGTGATCGGCGCAAGCACCGCTATTTGTTTTCCATTGATATATGCTTTAAACGCCGCACGCATCGCTACTTCGGTTTTTCCAAACCCCACATCGCCACAAAGCAAACGATCCATGGGTTTTTCTCTCTCCATATCACGTTTGATTTCTTCAACAGCTTTGAGTTGCCCAGGAGTCTCTACATATCCAAATGCTTTATCAAATTCCTTCATGCGCTCATCTTCCACATGATAGGCAAAACCTTTTGCTGTTTCACGTAGTGCATACAGCTCCAAAAGTTCCTTGGCAATTTGCAAGCTTTCCTTCCTCGCTTCGGAGGTTACACGAGTCCAGTCTCCCGAACCCAGACGCGTAAGGGGTGGAGCATATTCCCCTGTGGCGCCGATATATTTGTTGACTTTATCGGCCTGTTCAACCGGAACAAAGAGCTTATCGCCCTTGGCATAATCCAAGTGTAAATATTCTCGCGTCACGGAATCAACAGTTTTCTTCTCTACACCCTGGAAAAGGGCCAAACCATGATCAATATGTACAACCAGATCTCCAGGATTGAGGCTAGCCAAAAAGGCAGCATCTACCTGCGACTGATAAAACTTCTTAGGTTTTTGAAATTGACCGAATATTTCTTGATCCGTAATGACAAGTACCCTGAGTCCTACATTTTGAAATGCCTCAGGGAATTGGAGAGACTGCGAGCTGAAAGTGTCTCCGGTTATATTCTTTACTTTTGTTTCTATAAGATGCACATGTTTCAGATCTTGATCGGAAAAACCCTGATCGATGAAAAGCTGCCAAATTCTTTCGGAATCATGGGTAAATATGATAACCTGCCAATTCTCATGAACTTTTTCTTTGAGATTGTCAGTAAACTCCAGAGGATTATGAAAACGTAAAACCGAAGTAAAATGAAGATCAAGGATATCTCCATTACTTATATCTTCTGCAAAAGGTACAAAATTCATGATCCGAACTTTTTCAGGTAATTTTTCGGGAGAGACTGATAATTCATCAAAAATTACAAGACTTTCTCCAAAACAATCAAGCAAAGTTGCGTTGTATCCTCTGGTTTCTACGGGAAATATCGTCACATCATCGTACTCTAAACCCTTCTCTTGGGTTGCAATATGAAAGTCAGTGATACTTTCGATATGATCACCGAAAAGCTCAATGCGGACGGGCTGGCTACGATTAACCGGGAAAATATCAATGATTCCTCCGCGCTTGAGGTAAAAGCCGGGATCGATAATCAACCCACTGGCAACTTGATAGCCACTGTCTATTAGTTGATTGAAAAATTGTACAAAATTAATTTTATTTCCTTTTTTCAAGAGAAGTCGAGCTTGTTCGATATCATAGCTTGTGGGTACTTGGAGTTCCTTTAAGACTTTTGGAGTGGTCACCAATACAGGTTGTCTTTTTTCATTTAACAGCGCAATTAATTTCATGACAGACAAGTGATCACTGCCTGTCAGAGTGTCTTCACTTAATACAAAAAAATCAGGTACTTGCCACAAAGCACCATCGGATTTCAAACGATCCAGCATATCTGTATCATCTACAATCCACAGCACCGGTTTTTTCATTATTTTTTGAATTTGAAAAACAGTGAGCAGCTTACTGGCCGAACTAGCGGCACCAGTAACATGAAGGATTTCACCCTGACTGAGCTTGTCCGTGTATTCTAAAGACGGCAAAGCCACGAGTTCACAAACGAGCGATGACATGAAATACTAAAATTCGTGCGCCCCAATCGAGCAACACAAATCAAGTATAAAGAGAAACAGTATTTACCGCAAGGAGAAAATGCCATATCCTATGAACACTTAAACGTAAGGACTGGTTTTAAACCAGTCCTTACGAAACCAGTCCTTACAATCACCCTATAATCATATGTTGTTTAGTAAAAAAATCGCTATTGATCTCGGTACGACGAATACCCGCGTCCATTTACAAGGAAGAGGCATCATAGCCCAAGAGCCATCCATCCTTGTCATCTCTGATCAAAAAAACATTCTCGCCATCGGCGAAGAAGCCAAAGTCATGCTTGGAAAAACTCCTGAGATGATCAGCGCTCATCAGCCATTACAAGACGGAGCCATTGCTGATTACCGTGTCACTGAGGGTTTGCTCAGACATTTCATCAACAAGGCGGTGGGACGATTTCGTTTGATCAACCCCGAGGTGATGATTTCCGTGTCCGCAGGTATTACCAGTACTGAAAGACGTGCTGTGATCGACGCAGCAATCTCTGCTGGTGCACGTGAAGCCTACTTAATAAAACATCCACTTGCTGCCGCTATCGGAGCAAATATTCCCCTTTCTGAACCGCTCGGTAATTTCATCGTAGATATTGGTGGTGGAACAACAGAAGTGGCGGTGCTTTCTTTGGGAGGAATTGTAGTCTCTGAATCTGTACGTGTCGGTGGTAATAAATTTGATGAAAGCATCATTGAATATATGCGTAAGCAATATGGTCTATCTGTTGGACCAAGAACTGCTGAAGAAATTAAAATCAATGTAGGCAGCGCCATCCCCATGAAAGAACCTCTCAAGATGAATATTCGCGGTCGCGATCTTGTCAGTGGGTTGCCGAAAGTGATCGAAGTAAATACAAATGATGTCGTCAAAGCAATCACTGATGAATTGGAAAAGATTATTCTTGCAATCAAAAAAGTATTGGAGCAAACCCCTCCAGAACTGAGTGCGGACATTATTGATCATGGCATAGTTCTCTCGGGCGGCGGCGCACAAATGCGAAGTCTCGCTGATCTTATCAGCCATCACACCGGAGTGCCCACCATTGTTGTTGAAGAGCCAATGTTGTGTGTGGTACGAGGCGTAGCTGTTGCTCTAGAAAATCTTGAATCGTACAAGAGGAGTTTAATTGGTAGTAAACACTAACAAGTTCTAAATTCTAAGTTCAAAATTAAAATGAAAAAATCCTTTGGATTCTTTTTGCTCCTTGTATTGCTGACGTTGCTTCCGTGGCATGCATTTTTGAAAACGTGGCTTTCATCTCTTTTTCTCGGTAGCAATGCTGACTTCCTCCCAACAATCAGCAATGTACTGAGCCTATGGAAAGAGATTCTTTTAGCAGTTTTGATAATTGTATTTCTCGTCTTCAACAAGACAAAAGGCTTTTGGCAACAATTTACCCGAGGGCACTGGGTATGGCTCGGAGCATATGTGATAACACTGCTTCTCTTTGCCGGCATACAAGCTCCCAATGCCATCGCTCTCATTTTGGGAATTCGTACAGATTTACTGTTCGTTCCAGTGTTATTTCTGGGAATACTTGTTGCAAACAGGATCGATAAAAAACAATTCACCAACATTCTTCGGGTCAGTATTATTTCTTTAAGTATTGCCGTCGGTATTGGTATCTTGGCTTGGTTCGTCTCTCCTGATATCGGCGTTAACTTTGGTTACAGTCCTTATCAAAGTTCGTTTGTCGAGAACAAACCACTTCCCGTGTATCATTGTTTATTTATTGATGAACAATGCATTCCCCGTTTACAAGCAACATTTTCCGGACCGAATCAGGCAGGTAGTCTGATGATTCTCCTTTTGGGTTTACTGGCAACAATAATTAACAATTATCAATTAACAATTATCAATTTTTTATATCTTCTCCCGATCATTGGTCTGGTATTAACTTTTTCTCGATCGGCAATCATTGGCACTATTGTAAGCAGCTTCATGCTCGTCCCGAGAAAGATATTCCTTATTGCTCTTAGTGGGATTGTGATACTTACAACAGGAATATTTGTCCTCAAATCTGACCTGATCACTCACGGACTTTCGTCATCAGAGCATTGGGAAAAAACAATTGCTGGCATTACGCGCGTCATAGAAAAACCTTTGGGGACAGGATTTGGTACTGCAGGTCCCGTATCACGACGTTTATTTGGCCCTGAAAAAGCCCTGATCAGTGAAAATTGGTATCTCCAAATAGCAGAGGAAGGAGGCATTGTTCCCTCTCTCGTATTTATTGCCTGGCTGGGTATGCTTATTTATCGCCTTTTCAAGAAAACAGAACGTTTTGCGAGAACCATGGCTTTCGTCCTCTTGGCTACATCACTCCAAGCATTCTTCCTTCATCTCTGGGAAGATAGTGTCGTTACAATGTTGATATGGTTTTTCGTTGGACTAGCTCTTAGTCATCAAAAATACCCACCCAATCATCAGGATCATCATACTCTCTCTCGGGAAGCTGCCGGACTGACGGTGGAATAACATCTTCCAAACTTTCAGCCTCATCACGTTCACCTAATTCTTCTATTTCATTTGGTGTCTCACGTAAAATCTTTGCGATTTTTTTACGCTTTTGCTTTGGAAGAGTGGGAACAGGAGCGGGCAAGGGAAATGTCGGATTCCTGAGAAACTCGTGTAGCTTTTTGGTCATGAGATAAAAAAAGTTAAGAAATTATTTCCTGGAGGAATTGTCGATGTTTTCGAATGGTATCAATAAATGTAAAAAGTCTTTCATCATCGACTCGCAATCGATCATCTTCATGAAAGCAAAACTTCTTCAAAGAAGAGAAATCATCACTCTCACCTTCCTCTATCTGGATAAGTTGCCGAAACAAATCTCGAACAACCTGAGATCTTTCCCGTTCTGGAATGTTCAATTCCAAAAATCTTCTGATAAATTCTGCATTAAATCGGAACTGTTCGGGGATATACATAGAAAGTGTGACCAGATGCTAAGTTACCACATTATCGACTATAGTCAACAAGAGCCTCTCATTTTCCACTACTCGCGAAAGCAATTTTTTATGCTACAATAGTTCTGATATTTCTTCTCGATTCTATGGCAGATAATGATTTTTACATTGGGCCCCGAAAATATGAAGGCGTGATCGTTTTCTATCGTATGTTGGCCGGTATTGTCGGTGGTTTAGCTGGCGGACTTATCATTCTCATCGGGCTTATTCTTGCAGGTTCTCTTCTCAATGCACTCGCTGATCCCACCGCATTTGTTTCACCATTCGCCATCTTCATGGCTGTGAGTGTGCTCTTTATGGCAGGTCTTGTCGGCAATGGCCTCAGTGTTTTCCTTATGAGTTTAAGCGATCAGGACAAATACCAAAATCCTTATCGCGGTCTTCTTCAGGTGGCGGTCATCAATATTGTCATCTTTTTAATCAGCATTGGTGCTTATTTTATTGCTCGATCGATCGATATCAGCTTCATGATCACCGTGGCATTGGTACAATTTGTTTCTTCAGCACTTGCTTCTACTTTTGTTTTTAGCGCCGTCACTGTACGTCCCAGTGAATTCGTCATCGAAATTTATGGTGGCTTTATCAGTATGCTACTAGGTCTTGGTATAGCTACACTGGTCTACTTCGTCGGCAATGAGTTAGCTCTTTTCTTTGGCCTGCCTATCATCATGTGGTTCAGCATCGGTTTCTTCGGTGGTCTCACAGAATTCTTCTATTATCAACTCTATCGTCACACTGGTGTCGATGTCTTAGAAACCGGCGACGCAGACTATCAAGACGAAGGATTCGATGAACCTGCTGAAAGGAAGAAATAGTTCAAGTTCTAAATTCCAAGCCTGCCCCGAGTGTATCGAAGGGTTCAGAGTTCTAAGTGGCATAAAACTCAAGTTTCTTTCTTATTCTTATATCGATCCTTCGAGCATAGGGTGCTTTTTAATAGAAATAAGCACTTTAAGAATTAAGATAAACATTAGACACTTTCATAGCACGCCACGAACCCGACCGGAGTGAGTGGAAAATTTGCAATGAACTACTCCTGTGTCGAGTTCATTGCATGAACCACTATTTATTTTTTATAGCCAAGAAGCGATTCTCTGGCAGCAGCCATGAATCCGAGCGCAGCGAGTGGTTCATGGTGACCCCAAGAGGAATTGAACCTCTATCTAAACCTTCGGAGGGCTTCGTTCTATCCGTTAAACTATGGGGTCGGATTAATTTAAAATTAACAATTGAAAATTGAAAATTAAATTACCTTAACAAAAATAGCACAAACACCGTAGAGCTTTTCTTCCTCTGGAGAATAATATTTATGCATATTATCTAGTTTTTCTTGTAATCTTGCGTCTTGATTATATCCTACTGCTATTCCATCTATAGTATTAAACATCTCTTCGAGACTTGGAAATACCAAAAGATCAATAATCAAAGTGTCAATTTTTTCGTTTTTATCTGTTCTATTGCTAAAGGTAATTTTATCGCCTGTTTTTAATTTGCGTCTTTTTTCATCATACAATCTTAATTCTATAGTCTTCGATCCACTTTTAACCATGGAAAAAGCATTGGCATTAAGCCACATTTCATGTTCGGCCGGTACTAAATTTTCAAGTGATGATTTCTCCATAAAGTAAAGGATATGGCGGAGCCATGAACCCGAACAAAGTGAGTGGTTCATGGTGACCCTGAGAGGAATTGAACCTCTATTTAGGCCTTAGGAGTGCCTCGTTCTATCCGTTGAACTACAGGATCATACGTGCGACCACTGTAGCAAATTTTTAAAAACAAATCTCATATTGACACCACCCTCCCACACCCGAAGGGTCCCCTTTGGGGCCTGGGGTCGCCTCAGGCGACCACCCTCATGCGAAAGCATAAATTTGTCGCACATTAACATATCAAAAATGAAAAAAATCTTCTTGACTTTCACTCTTAACTCAGCACTCTGAACTCTGAACTTGAGTTTTTTAT
>Ga0209431_10001812_pt1 | contig 17466 bp, 16 predicted proteins | sample RifCSP13_3_FD_184021 | JGI IMG/M metagenome (GOLD analysis project Ga0209431, IMG submission 184021) | Soil microbial communities from Rifle, Colorado - Rifle CSP2_sed 13_3 (SPAdes) (version 2) | ecosystem: Environmental > Terrestrial > Deep subsurface > Rock core/Sediment | place: Rifle...
CATTGAGTCTTTCAAAAGCATATATTTTCATCGCGTGGGTAGATCGGCCCAGATCATGTTAGCGATGGCAATGGATAAGGCAAATGAGGAGCTTGGCTTAACAGCTTTCAAGACACCTGAAGAGTACCTAGCCATGGACGACTACACGGTTTGGTCTCTTATGAAGAAATGTGAGAAATCCAAGCGCATAATCGACGATTTGGAACGACGAAGAATGTTGAAGTGTGCTTACGAGCGAACCTTCTACGAGAAGGATGCAATGATTTCGAACATTTTCAGCCGTGACGCCTATAGGCAACAGGTTCAAGCTGAGATAGCAGGAGAAGCAGGCGTCGCAGCGGAAGCTGTTGTTATCGACGTGCCTACAGTGCCTTCAGTTCCGTATCACCATTCAGCGTTAATGGAGAACATGGAGATTCCAGTCTTCAGCAAATCGCAAGCGGGCGCGAAAACAATGTACAGGTTAAGCGAGATTTCAAAGATATTCGAGGCGCTGAAAGGCTTCATCAATATACTGCGAGTATACACGGACACGGCGAACCGTGAGAAAGTGGAGAAAGCCACAGCCAAGGTACTTGGCAAGATCCCCTCAACGGCCAAAATTTCTTACTGAGAATTGCCATGCTGGAATCGGAAATGTTTAAGTCAAGGTTACGACGCGAAACTGTAGAGCGAAAGGAAAAGTTCAGGGGTAGAGCGAAACGGAAAAAAACGCAAAAGTGAATTTTGGAGACAAGAAAGTCCTCAAGGTCAGAATCCGCAGCAAGCAGCAGGAGGAACCACCCGCGCTGTTCGCGCCTAAGGACATCAGGCTCTTCGTCACGGAGTTCGTTTCCTCATGGATAAAAGGCGACATTATCATCCGCTTCCCAACCGCCGCTGAACTAAGCAAGAAAAACCCCTTAGCCATTGCTTTTCCAACTGATCCATCAGTGAACCAAGAACTAAAAATCAAAGAACACTACATCGACCTGCTTTCTGTCTGCGCCGGAACTAAACCCTCATCATCTGAAGAAAAGGAGAAAGCCATCACCGAAGTTTTTAGGATGCTATTGATGTTCCGCTCAGCAAACCGCATAGAAGGCAAAATCATGTCCAACGACCTCGAAAAACGTGTTGCCGACTTAGAAGAAAAAATACGGTCAACAGGAAAACTTGTTGATCAGATAACAGGCTTTTTATTCAAGGAAAAAAAGCCTCAAACATGAGCGCCACATATCAAGCTGAAGGGTAAGGTTTATTCGAGGGAAAAAGCATTCTGCATGATGCTTCATAGAAAAGGTGCGCTCCGGTAGTATAGTCCGGTCAAGTATTCCGGCCTTTCGAGCCGGTGACCCGGGTCCGAATCCCGGCCGGAGCACCATATCTCGCTTAAGTCCGCCAATGGGTGTGTTTTGTTTTCGTTCTGATAGAACACACTGTTGCGTCTCCTGTGGGTGTGTTCTTCTTCTCGTATCTGAATAGAGGGAGGGTTGTTTTTTGTGAAAGGTTTAGTTTTTGAGGTTTTGGAGAAGACACTGGGGGGCTTTGGGTATGTTCTTCTTGTTCTTCTTTGTGTTGCTTTGCCTGACTCATACAAACGAGAAGAGAATTGTGGAAGTTTTTTAAGAGATAGAATAGAAACCCTGGCTGCTATTTTTTGCTTAGCCACTTGGCCATTTTTGGTCTTTTTGTTTTCAATGTGTTATTAAGAGACTAAAAAAAGAGAAGGAGGAGGTGTTTTGTTTTAGATGTTTACTTGCGTCTTCTGAGGATCACTGCTGCAGCGATTATGACGATGATGACGATTATTGCCACTGCTATTAGGTATAATTCAGTTGGAGATATTTCGCCTGGTGGTGTTGGAGCTGAGGGTGATGTACTTGGGGGCGATGATTGTGAAGTCGATGCAACTGGCGATGGTGAAGGTGCTGTTTTGCCAACGCTTATGTGGGTGATTGCGGATGAGGGCCAGTAGGAGTCGGTTCCAAGAAAGTTGGCGGAAATGGTGTACAATCCTTCGGTTGGCGGCGTCCATGTTATGGCAAAGTTGCCAGTGCAGTCGCTTGTGGTAGTGCCGATGGTGATTAATTTGCCGTCTGGACCAGTAGCGGTTAACGTTACCGGAACACCCGCGTCGCCTGGCAGGTTCATTGATGGATTGGCCTGTTGCATATACAAGTACTCCATCCAAGTGCTCATGAATTTGTCGGATATGGCTGGCGTGTCTTTGGCTCCTGGAGACTGGTCTGTAACTGAGCCTTCTATTAGTGCATATGAGTCGCTGGTTAGAGTTTTTGGCGATGCTGTAACAGTGGTGGCGCTTGGGCCTTTGCCAAAAGCGTAGATTTGGTTGTCATAGTTGTTGTGTGAGAGCACAATTGCGTCCGCAACTATTGGCTGCTCAAAGTACCCCAGTATGTTCCATGCTACTTTTCCTGTTTTGGCGTCAAGCACAGTCATCGTTAGGTTTTGATAGAGTGGTTCAACGCCACTGCCGTGCTCGTTTGGAAGCAAGATGACTTTGCCGTCAACTACAGTTATGCCGTTGTAGAAGGTGAAATGTCCGTAGGGGTTTAGCAGCCCTGAGCTGCCAGCGTAGTATGACCATTCTACATTTCCAGTGGTTGTGTTGTAGCCGTAAGCGTATCCGTCAAAACCACCGACGATCGTCAAGCCGTAAGCTTCTATTAAACTGGATGCTTGACCGAAGTATCCGTATGCATTCTTTAGCGGAGGAGCAACCCACATTACGTTGCCTGTTTTAATGTCGTACGCAACCCACTTCAAAGTATAATGGTTGAAGCTGTAAAGGCGACCATTATACTCCCATACGTTGTTGAAAGCAGCTATGCCATCTAGAGCGTTCGGCATACCAGGCACAGGCGCTATGTGCGATTTATAGTCTTGTTTTCCAGTTGTCATGTCATAGGCTACAATATCCCAACCAACAGTGCTAGATACATTAGTAGCGCCAGAAGTGCCACCGAATTTTGCAGCAAGTATGTCGTTGCCGTCGTAATATCCATCTTGGATGAGCATAGGCAATAGGGTGTAGGCTGGATCGTTTACTGCTGGGACTTGCCATTCAATTCCTTTGTTCCCATCCATGACAGTGCCGTACTTAGTGTATGGTCTCCAACTGTAGTCAGCCGATGATACGCCGGTGCCAGTGGGCTGGTAAGCATTGAACACTTTTGTTGAGTTCCACTTCACTAGTTGCACGCCTCCCGCACCAGGAACTAGAGCGTAATTTATGATTTCTCCATGGGGACCAAACGTGCTCGGGCCAGCGAAGCCCCCACCCGTTACGTTTGCAATGCTTGCGATCAAGTTTCCCGACCATGCATCATACATCCGCCATGTACCGAAAGCAGGTGCACTCCACAAGTATGCGTGCGTTCCGGCTTGGTTAATGCCAGGAAAATACAAGATTTGGCCAAATGTCATCGTAACGTTGGGAATGGTGAATAACGTTTGTCCGGTATACAAATCGACGCAGGTGGTGCCGAGGTTGCCTAACTCTCCGTTCCATATTGGTTCTCCTCCTGCAATCGTAGTGTAGTATAGTCGTCCGCTTATGATTATTGCTGGTCCACTGCCTGCAAGTAATGATGATGCAAAGTACTCTTCGTACGACATTCCTGAATAGTATGGCACGTTACCGTAGATTCCTCCTGGGAGACCGCCGAAACTCATGGGTTTTGTCCATAGTATATGTGCGGTATTCGGCATTTTACCTTCTGGGACAAAAGCCGCATTATTGTCAAACAGCGCACTCGTGCTGTTCCAACGCGCCATCAGCCAGTTGCTGGAAATCTGTGCCCAGAAATAGTTCTGTCCGTATATTGGACGGGTCCAGTATTGGGTAGGATACGGAACTTGAAACACCGCTTGGACTGGGTCAACTTGAACTGTCAGTATTTCTGTAGCATCGGAACCTAATTGTGTAAAGTTGTTTTGCGGATTCAGGGGTTTATTGTTAATGTTGTCCCATTGATAGTAGATGGTTTCGCTTGGATAGACAAAGTGGAAAGTGTATTGACCAAGCATTGTGGGCGTGTATGAGAAGTGGGCGCCTCCCAGATAATCAGGGTTGCCCCCCCTTGTTTCAGTGGTGTTGTCGGGTTTCGTGATTGTCACCTTATAGCCTGAGCGAAACTGACCTATGCCTTCAGTTGCACTCGGCAGGGGGTCCGCAACCCAATAGTTAACCAACACTGGCTGGTTAACGCCTACAGGGTTGGGTGCCACAGCAAGAAAAGAGTAGCTTTGGATGTCCGCGTCCTTAGCAGCTTGAACTGTTAAAGATTGCATTCCAGCCACAAGAGCAGTAAAAGTCAACAATAGAATCAAAGTAATTGCGGTTAACGTTTGCTTCTTAGCAAATTTTGTGCTAAAAACACTTCTTTTTATGTTTTCCATTGTTCTTTCTTCCGTTACAAATATCATAAACTTTTGATTGTGACTTAATCTCCAATCTTAGGCTTATCAGAAAGCGTCTAGCTGCGTGAATTCCATCTGTTTTTTGCCAGTGTACTTCTTAGCATTAGAGACAGAAACAATGGCATTGGCAAGAATTAGAGACAAAGCCACTAACTATACTATTTCGTTTGCTATTATTTAATATTTCGCTACGCTGGATTCTGCTGCTCTGCTATAAAATGGTTTGCAAGACTGCTAGAACATTAACGCAAAACCCTAATTCTTTGCAATTGACTCTATGAATAATGGGCAGTGGTCTCCTCGCAGCATAACAGGGCTCACTCCTGCAAAACCATAAATAAAACCTGGACAAACAACTTGGAAGGCACAAACTCATGCCAACCAATCTTTCCTCAGCGTACAAGAAACTTCTTGAAAAAAACAAAGAATTGACAGTTTTCAGCACAGCAGAAAGCATCGTTCACTGGGACATGGAAACCATGATGCCCCCAAAAGCCGTGCACCTGCGCAGTGAACAACTAGCGTTGCTCAGCCAGATTCACCATAAAATGAGCATAAGCCCTCAAATCGGGAAACTCCTCGACACCATACTCAAACATCGACAGTACGAAATGCTCAACGAGGAGGAAAAACGCAATGTACATCTTATCAAGAAAAACTACGACGAGCAAACCAAACTCCCAACCAAACTCGTCACGGCAATCGCCAAGCAAGAAGCCCTGACAGTGAACACCTGGAAAAAAGCCAAAGCCTCACAAAACTACGTCCTGTTCAAACCTGAACTGGAAAAACTCGTATCGCTAAACAAACAAGCAGCAGAAATCCTCATGAAAGTCAAAGAAACCAAAACACCCTATGACGCACTCATAGACATTTACGAGCCGAAAACATCAACCGAAGCCATTGCCAAAACATTCACCGAACTCCAACAAGGATTGCAGGCACTCTTAGCCAAAATCCAAAAAGCCTCAAACCAGCCAGATAAAAGCATCCTTTCAAGCACTGTTTCAGTGGAGAAACAACGCGAAATCGCTAAGATTCTTGCTGAAACCCTTGGCTACGACGTCACCTCGCCAAACGCAACTGGAAGAATCGACGAAACCGAACACCCATTCACAACAGGCTACTACGACGACGTAAGAATAACCACACATTACCACCCAGACAATTTCGCCAGTTCCATTTTCAGTGTACTCCACGAAACAGGACACGCACTCTATGAACAAGGTCTACCGCAGAAATGGAAATTCCAGCCAGTAGGAACACCTTGTAGTATGGGTTTTCACGAATCCCAATCGCGCCTCTACGAAAACATGATCGGACGCAGTACAGAATTCTGGACCACACTTTTCCCCAAACTGAAAGACACGGCAGCCCCTACCCTTGCAAACTTGGAATTAGGCAAATTCATCAACGCAATAAACGCCGTTAAACCGTCCAAAATACGTGTTGAAGCAGACGAAGTCACATACAGTTTGCACATAATAATACGCTTCCAAATCGAAAAAGACCTTTTTGCAGACAAAATCAGCATCGCTGAACTACCCACAGTCTGGAACCAGAAATACAAAGAAACACTCGGAATAAACATACAAAACGACTCCGAAGGAGTAATGCAAGACACACACTGGGCAAGCAGTCTGTACGGTTACTTTCCAACATACGCATTAGGCAACATCTACACTGGACAAATAAACGAAGCAATCCAACGAAGCAGCCCGCAATGGCTCAGCCAACTCGCAGAAGGTAACCTTGAACCAGTAAAGAAATGGCTCGTCAACAACGTCTATGCTTACGGAAACCTCTACGACCCAGCAGACCTAATCAAGAAGATAACTGGAACAGGATTAACAGTTAAACCATACTTGAAACATCTGCAAGGGAAGTACAGCAGACTCTACGCTTTTTGAACGCTTCTCTTTAACAAAGCACCATAGACGTATAGAACAATCCAAGCCACTATAGCTCCGACGAGGAGAAACACGCCGAACCATCCGACAAACGCATTGTATAAGTTTGCCCCGTACAGGAAAAGAAAAGCCCCTAACAATACTAAACCGATACATATCCAATCTGTCCGCGACAAACGTCTGAACGCCTCTTCGACAATGAACTGAAAGTTCTACACCCTCAAAATATATAGAGTTACCTATGAAGAAGACGAAACGCTCAAAACAGCCTATCGCCAACATCCTGAATACAAAGAAGACTTAGCAGCAGTTCCCACCGACAGCCAACAACAAAAACAACAACACCACCGATAAAGAAATCCATCTCCGACAGTTTTATATACAAGATGTAACATTCTCAACGCGGAGAAAAAAATTAGATGTCGGGTATTGACGCTAAGAAACCTGAATCGCGAGAGGAACTAATAAAACTACTGACGAATGGGGCGAGAAAAGAGGCAAAATCAAAAGGTAAACCGACAAAACCGACAATATCTGGAACTGCAAAAGCCATAAACATACACAGAGACACTCTGTACACCTGGATGAAAGAATTAAATGTCGATTTTAAAGATATTCTAAACCAGATACCGACAGTCACTTCAAATGATGTTGTCGAAGACTCTGAAAGTGTATACTTGATCGGCGAATCACTCTTAGGCGAAGGAAACGAAGTAGCACATATAGACCTCATGATAGGCAACAAAAGCGGACCCGTTGGACAAGCGTTTGCACACGGTATGACAAGCCTTTCAGCCGGTCACACACCTTTGCTAGCAGTCATCAGGCCGAACTTGCCGCCGAAGCCACATACCCTCATAGTACCCAAAGTCACCGTTAAAAATATGGAAGATACTGGCAAAATTTTTGGCCCTGCACAAGCCGCGGTTGCCAAGGCTGTTGCAGATTCTGTGGAAGAAGGAATAATCCCTGCAGACAAAGTGGATGATTGGGTAATCATATGCAGCGTTTTCATCCACCCACAAGCACAAGATTTCCGCAAAATCTACCAGTACAACTACGGCGCAACGAAAATGGCAATACAAAGAGCACTCAAAAAGTACCCCTCGATTGAGAAGATCAACTTTGACAAAGACAGGGCTAAACACCCAATAATGGGTTTCAGAGTGCCGCGTCTGTGGAGACCGCCTTACCTGCAGATTTCACTTGATAACCCAGACCTTGAGAAAGCCAAGAAGATCATTACACAGCTGCCGGGAAGCGACAGAATCATAATTGAAGTGGGCACCCCAATGATAAAACGCTACGGAACCAGAGTCATAAACGACTTACGACAAGTAGCAAGAGACTCCTTCATAGTCGCAGACCTCAAAACCTTGGACGTGGGAAAAGTCGAAGCAGACATCGCTTACGAAGACACCGCAGACGCAGTTGTCGCCGCAGGGCTGGCACCACCAGAAACACTTGACTCGTTTGTACATGAGGCAAAGAGACTGGGAATATACGCTTTCATAGACATGCTAAACGTAGAAGACGTACTTGGAAAACTTGAGTCGCTCAAAGAATTCCCAGACGCCGTCTTGCTGCACCGAGGAATAGATCAAGAAACGGGAAGAAGTTGCGGTCTAGAACGCATAGCCTTGATTCGCCAAGCCTTCCCAAACAAGAAGTTCCTCATCGCTGTTGCAGGCGGAATCGTGCCAGAAACAGCCAAGGAAGCCCTGGAGAAAGGCGCAGACATACTAATCGTCGGCAGATACATAACGCAGTCAAAAGACATCGAACGCTCAGTGAGAGACTTTTTGGAACTTACTCCTAGCATGCGTGAAGACGTCGACCTTTACAGAGTCCACACCGAATAGACCCAAAAAGTCGGAGCGAGAAAGCGCTCTTTCTCTTTTTTCCTTTCGTTTTCATTTCTATGAGAGCAACTTTAGTGTGACGAACGCAAACAGAAAAACCACGGCTGCAACCAAAAAAGTAGGCATGTAATTCAAATGTTCAGCCAAGAAAGGCCCAAAGAAAGAGCCAACCGCCGCTCCTAATCCGACAAGAACGTCGAACACGCCACTTTTTCCTGTAGGTATAAGTTCCATCGAAAGCGAAAGCATCATGATATAATACATAGCGTAGGCGAAGCCGAGAAACACCAGCAACACACCAGTTAAAATGTTGGGTGAAAAGGCAAATTGAACAACGGCAACCAGCATGAACACAAGTAAACTTCGCAGGAGGACGAATCGAGGCATTTGTTTTCTTATATCAATGGATCTGGCGCGTCCACGGATTAAGAAATAACCCACTGTTGCTCCGATGGAGTTCAAGATGTACGCTACATAAACCCAGCTTTCCGTCAAGCCTAAGCCTTGGTTCAGGAATATTGGGAGTGGCGTGAAGAAAATGCTTGAAGCCAAAGAAAACAGAACGATAGCTAAGGCGAATCCGAGGAGCTTGTCTTCTTTAAATGATCCATCCAAGTCTAGTCCATCCATGAGTCTACATGAAGATTCTATTCCGCGGTAGGTGTAGTCTATTCTCTTCTCAATGCCCACAAGTCTTCTTTCAAAAAGCATCAGCGGGTCCGCTATTAGGAAAATGGAGAGAACGAAAGCAACGACACTCAAGCCGCTGCAGAGGTACAGCGTGTAAGTAGCCACGACGCTGAAACTGAGGCTAGATGCAAATGCAAATAACCCAATAGCCAAACCTATTATGAAGCCGATTTCGGTGAGTCCTTCGTAAAAGCCGTAGGATTTTTCCCATTCATCTCGGCTGTAGTGCTCGGCTATGAGAACGTTTTTAGGAGCTTCATGCGCAACGTGAAGTATTTGCATGGCGACGTACAAAACGACGAAGAGTATGATGTCTTGAGCAAATGAAAGCGTCATGAGGAATAGAATAATCGCCGATGAAAGGAAGGAAAACAAGATGAAAATTTTGTAGTGCCGCGTTGTGTCACAGAGGTAGCCCCAGATGAATGAGGCAGGTATGGTGCAAAATATTGCGACCGAAGTCATAACTCCCAAAGCAACTAAGGGTCCACCTAGGATGCTGGTATCCTTGAAGGCAACTACGTAAAGCGGGATGAAAACGCTTAGCAGTCCGAACGCTATTTCGTGGAAGAAGAATCCTAGCCGCCACATAGCCAAAGGACGACTTCGAACGTGAATTAAAACCTTACCCGAAAAGGAGAGGCTTTTTCTAAAAGAAACTTCAGAGAGCCTCATAAATCCTTATAAAGTAGCCCATGGAGACATCTCCCACACAATCTCCTTTTTCTATTTTTTGGATTTTAAGAAGGAACCGAGAAGCAGAAATTTAAGTTTGGAATCATTCTTATTGGAGATTTCTCCTGCACATCCTCATTTTTCGTCTAATTCGAATCTTAATGATTGGTGCCCCGATCTGGTACGGATTACTAAGGTCCATTTCACATCGCCCACGGTTTTTCGCGGTCTTTCCCCTTTTTCCTTGCTGGGTTTTTTGTTCTTAATTTATGCGAAAGAGATTCTTTTCATGGAAAACTTGGAACATTTATCAGCGGAAAAAAGAAAAGAAAACATATCTATTCGAACGCTCATTTCATTGAGTGGAATTGGAAACAAGGTTAAGCCTTACATGTCCTTGTTCACCGTTTCGAGGGTTTAAGTTGAAACGCGGTTTTGCCCTTTCCTTAATAGTCATCATAATAGTAGCGACAGCAGCATTACTCTTTACCTACCCCATGGGAGCCAATAAAAAGGAAACATCTGGCTTCCGTGTCGGCGTCACTTTTTGCGGGAACACCACTGCTCAAGCTAAACTGCTTGTTGACAGGGTTAAGAGTTACACTAACCTTTTCGTTGTTCAATCTGGGCCCGTTAGCGTGAACGAAACCAGCATGAGTGAAATCGTCGATTACGCGGTTTCAACTGGGCTGGATGTTATAGTTTACTTTGGATGGTTTAACCCTGCTCATCCTTGGCAGGTGCCATGGCTTGACTTTGCTAAGCAGCGGTGGGGTGACAAATTATTAGGCATTTACCTGAATGATGAGCCGGGCGGAATCCAACTTGACGGCAACTGGACAGGCTTCTTCAAAAGTGTAAAACTGCGAAACGCAACTCAATATTTGGCACACGCTCCTGACTTTGACCGGTTTCTTAACGGTTCTCTTCCCCGAGACTACGGTGAAGCGGCAGCACATTTTACTCAGTACATCGAAACAGGTACAGGTCTTGAAGAATTGAAAAAACGTTCAATCACGTCTTTTACTTCTGACTATGCTCTTCACTGGTTCAACTACTTGGGAGGCTACGATGTTGTATTTGCGCAATTCGGCTGGAATCAAAGCATTACCCAAGGCATCGCCTTAGCTAGAGGAGCTGCAACGGCGCAAAACAAAACCTGGGGAGTCATAGTTACCTGGAAATATACTGTTCCACCTTATCTCGACAGCGGAGAAGAAATTTATCAGCAATTACTCGCCGCTTATTCAGCGGGTGCTAAGTATGCGGTGATTTTCAATTATCCCCAAATTAGTGGCAACGAATACGGGATTATCTCAAACGAACACTTCGAAGCCCTTGAAAGATTTTGGAACGACATAACCGAACCAAACACAAAAACTACTGATATTGAGAATGAAGCAGTGGCAGTGCTGGTGTTACCGAGAAACTACGGGTGGGGCATGAGGAACCCAGACGATATAATCTGGGGATTTTGGGGACCCGATGAGAAATCTGCTCAGATTTGGGAAATCTCACGTAAACTCCTTTCGCAATATGGATCGCGTTTGGACATAGCCTACGATGATCCAGAATTTCCCATCGCGGGTGAGTATTCGCAAATTTACTATTGGAACCAAACTACATAAGCCCAAGCCTTCCCAAGTCTTAATAATGCCCTAACAGATTTTCTCTGTGACGGGGTGAGAACACCGTGGTTCATTCGATTGGGGCTCGACTCTTAATACGGACCCATAGTTTTCTGGAGAATTCTCCCGCACAACCCCTTTTTTTCTCATTGATGCCCTCAAATAATGACCACGGTAGGTATTTTTAGCGAATGGGGATGTCTCCTACAACCAACTCTCTTTTTGTTTGAATTTCAGTTTTAGCGCGCACAAAGGGAAAACACACTATCAAATCAGCGAACAATGAGCAGCAGAAAACCGTTCTCCGCGTAGTGGAAAACAACAGCGCAGCCGTGAAAAAGATAAACCGAGAAAACACACCGTAACTTTACGCGACCACCTAAAAATTTTTATGAATGTCTTAATAATAATTAACTAACAGCAGGAGTTTCAACTGCCTTGGTTTCGTATGTATTTGGTCTGGATAACCCTTGGGAATTAGTAATGATTACTGTTGGGTTTATCTTGCTATGGGTAGTTGTCTCAGTTCCAGTCTATTTTGCTGGGAAAAAAGTAACCGCTGGCAAATCCACTTTTAGCGACGCTATGATTGCTTCGCTTTTTGGACCAATAACCTATGCAGCAACTTTTTTCGCATTTAACTATTTCTTGGGTGCCGTTGTTTACTCTTGGTCGCTGTTTCTCGCATTTGTTATATGGGTTTGGGTCTTCAAAGCAAGCTTTAAGACAAGTTGGCTGGGTGCACTCGCACTATCTATATTCGCCATTTTCGTTTTCGTGGCGCTGAGCTTAATATTCGCTGCAGTACATGGCATCGTTACCCCTGCCCCTTTCTTTCCCCAAATCTAACTCAACACGTGTCATAGAGAAGCCGTTTGCTTTCTTGAAAGCTACTAAATTCAGCATAAGAAAAGACCGTTGCCATCGCCGGTTTTCAACGACGACAAGCCCGTGCTTACTAAGATACAAATATTTTGCTCTCAGAGGAATGCACGCTATCGAGTTCAAGGAGGAAGACTTCGAAGAAACAGTTGCTAATACAGTCGAAGAAATAACACAGCTGGGCAAAGCTGGATGAGCAAAGTACGATGAAATGACAGTAAACGGAATGCAAATGCACTTCTACAGAAAACCAAAGCGTTTTGGCGGCTTGAAAATATCTCCCTATTAAATAAGATATCTCCATGATAAATCCTTAATAGAGAGAGATTCACCTTCATACTGCGCTGGAGTGTTAACCGCAAATGGCTAAATTCAAGGTAATTGTGTCTGACCCTGAAACGGGAACTTCAAAAGCAGTGGAAGTTGAAGAAGCCCGTGCTGCTCCGTTTATTGGTCGGAGAATTGGAGAAACGATGGATGGAGCTGTCGTAGATTTGCCAGCGCACAAACTGCAATTAATGGGTGGATCAGACAAAGATGGCGTTCCTATGAGACCAAACGTACATGGCGGAGTTCGCAGAAGGGTCGTGCTGAGTGGCGGAGTGGGATTTAAATCGAAGAAGAGCGGGGAAAGAAAACGAAAGGCAGTTCGTGGAAACGTAATAACTGACGATATTGTTCAGGTTAACCTGAAAATCGTTGAAAAACCAAATAAGCCCAAGGAAGCCAAGGTAGAAGAGGCTAAAACAGAAGCACCAACTGCGACGTCTGCCTGAAATTGTCAAAACTTATTAACTTCCATAATTTAATGCTTTATTGATTCATGGTACTTGTGGGACAACATGAGTGACGAAAGCAATGACTCGCCTAAGCAGCCAGAAGTTAACGTTGGTACCATTGGGCATGTTGACCATGGAAAAACCACTTTGGTGCAGTCACTAACTGGCGTGTGGGCATCGAGGCATAGCGAAGAATTGAAGAGAGGCATCACGATAAAGCTGGGGTACGCTGACCTGCCAATCTACAAGTGCCCAAAGTGCGAACATCCAAAGAATTATTCTACAAAACCCATCTGCCCAAGTTGCGCTGAACAGGCAGTTTTTGTTCGAGCCATAAGTTTTGTGGATGCTCCAGGGCATGAGGCGTTGATGGCCACTATGTTGTCAGGAGCTGCCATAATGGATGGGGCAATACTTGTGATTGCTGCAGATGAGCCATGCCCGCAACCGCAAACTCGAGAACATTTGGCTGCTGCCGAAGTTATTGGCATAAAAAACATTATTGTCGTGCAAAATAAGATCGACATTGTTGACGAAAGAAGGGCAATGCAGAGTTATCAGGAGATTAAGAATTTTATCAAGGGAACAGTGGCAGAGAACGCGCCTATTATACCTATTTCCGCGCAACGCGGCATAAACATTGATGTGCTTCTTAACGCCATTGAAGAGATTATTCCAACGCCGAAGAGGGATACGACTAAACCTCCGTTTATGTATATTATTCGATCTTTCGATGTTAACAAGCCTGGAACCCCTATAGAAGAGTTGGAAGGCGGCATTGTCGGCGGAACAATAGCACAGGGGAAGTTTGCGGTGGGTGAAGAAATTGAAATTCGACCAGGGATTATGATTGAACGCGAAGGCAAGTCAGTTTTCAACCCACTAGTCACTGAGATAACAAGTTTACAAGCAGGCGAGCACAACGTGAAAGAAGCCACCTGCGGTGGACTCGTGGGTGTTGGAACTCTTTTAGATCCATCTTACTCAAAAGCAGATGGCTTAACAGGTAACGTTGCTGGGAAGACAGGTTTACTTCCACCTACGTTGATGGAACTAACTTTGGATACGCATGTTTTAGAACGGGCTGTAGGGACGAAGGAGCTCTTGAAGGTGGAGCGGATAAATCTTGAGGAGAGTTTGCTTCTTCACGTTGGAGCGGCTGTGAATGTTGGAAAGGTGGCAGCTGCCAAAGGCAACACCATCAGAGTTAAGTTGAGCAGACCTGTCTGTGTTTTGCCTGGTTCCCGAGTTGCCATAAGCAGGAAAATTACTGCCCGATGGAGACTAATCGGTTATGGGCTTATCGTGGAGAAGCAAGGTAGCAAGCTCTAATTTTACGACTTCAATATTTCTTGTTTCTTGATGTAGTCGCGCGCTTTTTGAAGAATGTCTTTGGCGTTTTTGAAAGTGAGTTTCTCCATGGCGCGTTCATAGGTTAGCCATTCGTAGCCTATATGCTCGTAGGACAGTTGTACTTTCGTGGTGTGGGTTTCGATAATGAAGAAGATGACTTCTTTGTTTACTGTAGCGCCCTGTCTTTTGTAGAAGTAGATGATTTTTTCTTTGAAGCCTTCGATGAATTGTGGGTCGGTTATTCCTGTTTCTTCCTGTAATTCGCGGATAACGGTTTCTTTTTCGGTTTCGCCTTGCTCGACGTTACCTTTGACGAAGTCCCAGTGTCCAGCATCATAATGAAGAAGAAGATAGTTAACTTCATTATTCTTGGCGTAAACAACTGCGCCACATGATTTTTCGTTTAACATAAATGGACCAGTTCCAACAGCGATGTGTATTTTAAGCATTTGAGCCTTAAAAGTGTTCTAACAGATTTTGCGACAAGAAATTCGTATTTGGCAACTGTGAAGTCCTATGAAGAATTTGAAGGTCTTTGTTTCGGTGGTAGGCTGAGAAGGGCCATTCTCAGACAAACTATACGCTTTACTCATAGCGTCAATTGCAGGTAAACATGGGCTTGACTATTGTTCCGATCCAACTGGCAAGTTTTCACATAAGCAAATAGATTTGTCGAAACCAATATTAACTCGTCGCGACAGAGGTTTTTCCATTCTTTTGAAGAATGAACAAGGAGTTGCCATAATGGGAAAAATTCATGCAAGAGCAATAATAATTCAAGGTTCCGAAATCGCACTCGATAACGGAAGGTCACACTGCTCCATCGTTGACCAGCCTACTCCCACGTTTCCGGGTTTAGGACCGACACCTCTTGAACTGTGCGTCATGAGCCATGCAGGATGCTACGCCACCATCGCCTCGTTGACAGCTGAGAAGATGCGGTTGCCCCTAAAAGGCTGCGACGTCAAAGTTGAAACTGCAAAGTCTGAAGAGACAGGCACAATTGCCCAGGAAACTTTTGACATAACGCTTAAACTGGATGCGCCTAAGGCGAAAGTTCAGAGACTTCACGAGCTGACTTTGAAGAACTGCCCCGTCGGCATACTCTTTGAAAAAGCAGGCGTAAGAATCAGTTACAACCTTAGAACACAGAGGGAATAAAGAGGGAACTAAAAAATGGTTAAAGTTAGCTTAGCTGATAACATATATTGGGTTGGAGCTATCGACTGGAACCTCCGCGACTTCCACGATTTCTACACGAGAAGAGGAAGCACCTACAACGCTTACCTCATCAGAGACAACAAAACAGTGCTCGTGGACACGGTAAAACACACATTTTCGGATGTGCTGCTTCGGAACATCCGCGAAATCATTGACCCCGAGAAGATCGATTACATCATTGTTAACCACGTGGAGAGTGACCATTCAAGCAGCCTGCCACTAATCTCGAAAGAGGCGAAGAACGCAGTTATAATTACGTCTGAAAGAGGAAAAGACGCCATAATCAAACACTACGGCTCAGGCTTCAACATCAAAACCGTCAAGACAGGCGAAGAACTGAAACTCGGAGCAAGAACACTAAAGTTCGTTGAAGCGCCGATGCTCCATTGGCCCGACAGCATGTTCACATATATCGTGGAAGACAAAATCCTGATGCCAAACGACGCTTTTGGGGAGCACCTTGCTTCTTCAGGTCGATTTGACGACGAAGTTGACGAAAACATCCTGATGGAAGAAGCTGCCACATACTTCGCCAACATACTGATGCCTTTTGGACAACTAATTGCCCGCAAGATTCAGGAGCTAACCCAACAGGGCATGGTGTGCTGCATGATAGCGCCCAGCCACGGCATCATCTGGCGGAAAGATCCATCCAAAATAATCAAGGCTTACCTTGACTGGAGCGCAGGTGTAGCCAAGAAGAAAATGGTCATAATCTACGACACGATGTGGGGAAGCACTGATAAGATGGCACGCGCCATAGCCGAGGGGGCAATCAGCGAAGGCGTCGAAGTTAAGTTTTTCAAACTGCGGGCATCAGACAACTCCGAAGCCGTAACCGAAATTCTGGAAGCTAAAGCTGTGCTGGTAGGCTCACCAACGCTCAACAATGGAATATTCCCAACAATAGGCTCATTTCTCACCTACGTAACAGGCTTGAAACCCAAAAACAAGCTTTGGAGTTTCTTCGGCTCATTCGGATGGGGAGGCGGCGCAGTAAGAAACATGAGTGAAATCGCTCGGAAAGCAGGGTTCGAAGTTCGCGAACCAGGACTCGAAGTCAAATACGTTCCCGACCGAGAAGACCTAAAGAAATGTTTCGAACTGGGCAAGCAAATAGCTGTAGAAATCAAAGCCTAAACTTTTTTCCTTTTTTAGCGCCAGCAGCGGCTTAGTACTGGATTACTTCAATCAATTTGAAGCTGTTCGGCATCTTCACAGCGTAGATTATGTTAACGAAGTCTGGCCTAATGCTACTTTTTCATATCCGTCTTTTCTTAGAACCTCGATAACTGTATCTTGTACATCTTCGACCGACGGGGGTTTGTCTTTGAGTTTTTCCTCTAAAAGTCTGACTTTTTCTGCTTTTTCGCCGTCGCCAAGTTCAACTGCGAGGAATGCCTTGTGGACGGCACTTTTGATTCGTTCAGCGTCAAAATCAACGATTCTGCCATCTTTTTTCTGTATCTTGCCTGAAAACATAGCAGGTCAAATAAAATGTGGCGTTGGTAGCAATATAAAGACTTAAAAAACCCGTAGGGGAGCTTAAAAAACGATGCGCCGCTACAGCCCATTTGCCGTATCTTTTTTGCCACTTGAAGAATATTAAAAAAAGGGAAGACAATGTTGAGTACCGGCTCAAACAAGCACTTTTAGCTTCTCGATGAGTTCCTTTCGCAATTCGGGGCTTTCGTCTATCTCCTTGCGGGCTTTTTTCCAGTCTGCCGAGCAACGACCGTAACTGGATTGTTCGCCTATGTATTTGTGGATGACATTGTCCACTTTGCTTTTGTTTGCGTCTGTTACTTCTACTTGAGCTTCTTTCAAGACGCCGTTAAACCATTTCCAGCAACCCAAGAAAATCACCAATAATAGACTTCAGTATCGGTGTGATATAATCTTTGTTGAAAAGGGCATTAGACCTTAGGCGTTATTGTTTTTTTCGGATTCAGCTTTGCTTCTCAGGTTTTCCCAAGTTTTTCAGACAGTTAATGTCCCAATTATGCGAAAGTTTACAATGCCGCTGACTATTTCTGTCGCG
>Ga0209431_10001813_pt1 | contig 17456 bp, 13 predicted proteins | sample RifCSP13_3_FD_184021 | JGI IMG/M metagenome (GOLD analysis project Ga0209431, IMG submission 184021) | Soil microbial communities from Rifle, Colorado - Rifle CSP2_sed 13_3 (SPAdes) (version 2) | ecosystem: Environmental > Terrestrial > Deep subsurface > Rock core/Sediment | place: Rifle...
TGCGTAAGTGCTCCCTGCGCAATCGTCGCGCATGTTGCACACAAATTAACCGCCCATGGCATGCGTGCCGCCGCTCCTGCCGGTCAATTGGGGTGCCGCACCCTGGCATACGGCTTGCTCAATAGAACTCATAACGCGTCTAGGGTTCCGGCTGCTCCTCGTAGCGGCGACTGGTCCGAGAGATGCTCTCCCTCTTCCAGGCTTCGGCTTGAAGCGGAGCCACGGCGGGACAAAAGCCCGGGAGACCTCACCGCGGAGACGTCGTCTCTGCGGACGGATGGGCTCCCGTCGCCGGACCGGCTCGACGTCCGCATTGATGATTCCCGCAGACTCGATCGTGTACCGAGCAAGGGGGTCCCATGCCCGAATTCGTTTACAAGGATACGCTTCCCGGCGGGAAGCACTGGTCGCTCACGATGCGGCGCGGAACGCTGCTCAAGCTCACCGACGTCGAGGGCGGAGCCAACGCCGGCATGCTGTCCTACATCGGCGACATCCTGGACAACACCATCAACCCCGAGGGCTTCGTGGCCCGCATCACGGCCACCGAGCAGTCCAACGCCAAACCGAGCAGCAGGGTGACGTAGAGTTCGCGAATGCCTGCGTTGGTGTCCGACTCATCGCCCATCGAAATTGGGTTTGCCAGCGGTACGAGAATCAGATGCGGCGTCTGGCAGGCGATGTGAAGCTGCGGCTTCAACCGGAAGGCTGCAGCTCGCACCTTGCGCGCGTCATCATCAGTCACTTTGTTCGCAATCAACGCTTGCAGAGCCTCGTTAGCAGTGGCGTAGTCCGTCCCCCAGTTGTCGTTCAGCACTGCAACCGTCAGTTCATCTACGTCGTAGAGTTGCTTCAGCTTGTCTTCGAGTTCTTTGCGATGTTTCTTCTTTGTCTCTTTGCTCGACTCGTAGGTCATCAACTCCACGATCTCCGTCGGCGACAAACGGAAGACATCTACATCAGCCAACTTTCGCGCGAGATTGAAGGTTATTCCCAACGATAAATGTTGGTCGGGATCAGGATTGGCGTCAGTCATTCGGTTGAGCGCGGCTTCCCAAATTCGGGTCGCCTTCTGCCTCAAGATGTCGCCGTTGCCGTGCCCGATGTTCATGCGCGGCACCATCACTATGATCTCTTCCACCTTCTCTCCGAGCAGAAGCTGCTGTAGAAACCGCTCGAATTTACAGGCGTCACAAATGACTATGTAGCCGGGTTTCCCGTGGGACGCCGCGCGATTCGTGTGCGATTCCGGATTGGCAAGGAAGTCAGCCTTCGCCACTGTGCCACCTTCAAACGTGCTGTTACAGATTGGGCACAGATGCGCGCCCTTGTCTCGGCGTGCGTTAATCTTGGTTGCGGCATATGCGCGCAGTTGTTGTTCAACCAACTCCGTTGCGAAAAATTGCGGCGAAGGATGAATCAAATCGTGCATGAAACGTTCAGCGATGACTTCGGATGTGGCCCGCGTTGGACGATTGTGTTCCGGCAGGGAGGCATAAACCTTGTCAGCAATCTGCACTAGGGCATCAATCAACGTGGCCTCGCGTCTTGCGTGATCGAGTAGATGCTCAACCTGCGAAACTTCTAATCCAAAGCGCGCTCCATCGAGTGACCAGAACCGGTCAACCGTTGCCGCCATATCGCGTGCCGGCATCAAAGTCGAGGTGCTCTGCAACTGGGCATACGCGCCCTCGCCGAAAACCTTGTCGTACTCTGCACGAGCAACGCTCTGCGGCGTTACTTGTGGCGCTTTCTTCTTCCCGCCACCTTCGGCAAAGGCGGCATAAACTGTCTTTGCTTCAGGGATTACTTCATCACCCAACAGGTCTTGGTCCAACGCAGCCTTAAGAAACTTGAAAATGCAAATTTCCGGCTGCGCCGCGCCGATGCGCGCGGCTTGCAGTTGAACGATTCCCTCGCTTGGTTCTTCAGTCACCCCTTTATTATTCAAATAAGAAATAACGGTCTTCCGTTCCACCGCATCACTCGTCTTACGCCTGACGCGCCGTGAGGCGACCTCCAAGTACTGCTTGAGCTCACGGTAGTCAAATAGATCAGGTTTGGGTAGAGGCGATGCTCTGAAGTCCGTAGTAACCACGGCATTCGCAAAGCTCTTTCCCGTCGCGTCGCCAACGAGCTTAGTAAGTTTAGCGCTAAGATCGTCTACAGTCGGTTCAGTGTCGCTCGCCGTTGCACTCGTGGCATAGATCGTTCCGTTGCTGTAGTGCAGTACGGGGTTCCAACCATTTTCGAAGAAAGAGTCAATCGCCGCGCGATGGAGCAGCGTGGTTGAAACGCCGCGAAGTTGGATAAGGTGATAGGCAGATCGAACGTGGCGGCTAAAGCAGCTTCTCTCTTCAAGACAGCGAAGTCCTTCAAACAGCCCTTTTGCCGAACCAAGATTGTCAACCTCGGCAATAATGTCGCCAAGGGTCTTCCAGCGTTCGTTCGAGTGTTCGCCAAATAGCACACGGTCCATTACCTTAGCCGTAGTTCGTTCGTGACTCATATGCATGAGCACACCGGTTATGGTCTCCTCGACTCCACCAAAACCGAGCAATGAAGCGAGCTGAGGAATTGCTTCTTCAGCAAGCTGGCGGTTGACGTCCGACAGAAAACCGCGCTGCCCGTGCACATATCCTTGCCAGTCGTCTAACTCTTTCCCGACATCGTGCGCTATCACCCCAGCGAGTAAGACTTGTTCTTCTTCATCGGATAGCGCTGGCAAAAATGTCCCTTTGAACAACGGTAACAGCGCAATCATCGCGTCCAGGACTACCAGAGAGTGATCGAATAGGCTCTGGTTGAACTGCTTGAGCTTACCGGTCTTCTGTTTCCAGTTACGAGCAAGCATGAACTCAATCGCTTTTTCGCGGATCGCGTCATAGTTCATAGAGCGCCTCTCAATCGGACTTTATTATCATCAGTCTCCCATTGCCCCACGCGGTGCTCTTTCCTACATGCACTAACTCTCCCATTACAAGCCAGGGCAGGAACTCTTCCAACTCGCCTTCATAAATCGCTTCGCCTACAAAGCCTGACAGCTCGTGGCGTTGGCCCGTCTTCGACGTCGTCTCATCGCGGTGCCATTCGAAAGATTGCTACCCTTCTGTCTTCGATACCAGCCTCCAGTAACCGGCGGAAATCCTCGTTCTCGAATCGTTGTTTTCAAAAGCTCCTTTCTCGGATCGTTGTTTTTCAACCCTGGTTCTGGCACTGTTGGTAGACGCAGTTTCAGCGAGTGAAAATGCATGACTACTCGCAACATTCGCTCCCTTGATGAGCCTTCTCAGCATGGGCTGCTATACTGAGCACACAAACTCAGAGTCAAAACAACCATGACCTCAACGTTGCACTGGACATCCGCCGATATCGAAGCTCTCCCAAACGACGGGAAGCGCTACGAAATCATCGCTGGAGAACTCTTCGTGTCAAAACAACCTCACTTCTATCATCAACAAGTCTGCTCCCGGATACTAAACCACCTCGCCAACTGGAGCGATCACAGCAAGCTCGGTCAAGCCATCTTCGCCCCGGGTTTGATCTTCGCCGATGACGACGACGTCGTTCCCGATGTCGCCTGGCTCAGTAGTAACAAGCGATTGACCGCCGCGCTTGGTGAAGATGGAAAACTGCATTCCGCGCCCGATCTGGTCATCGAGGTGCTTTCTCCAGGCCTGGCCAACCAACGACGCGACCGCGAGGCCAAGCTCAACCTGTATTCCCGTCGAGGCGTCCTGGAATACTGGATCGTGGATTGGTCGACTCGCGCAATCGAGATCTATCGCTGCCGAGATGCTCATCTCGATCTCTTCGCCACCCTCGTCGGGGGCGATCTGCTCGAAAGCCCATTGCTGCCGGACTTCTCCACTAAGGTTGACGATATCTTTACGGGGCTTCCCTAACAACTTAGCGGTCTGCTCCGATCAGTTGAAACCTCCCATTCCCCCACGGCGTGTGTTTTCCTACGTGCACCAACTCGCCCATCACAAGCCACGGCAGGAACTCTTCCAACTCGCCTTCATAAGTTGCTTCGCCGACAAAGCCCGATAGTTCGTGGCGCTGGCCGGTTTTTGACGATGTCCGGGCGCGGTCGAGCCATTGGAAATGACCGGCGACTTTCTCGATCTTTTCCGAGCGTTCGCCTAATCCGTGGAAGTCTGCTGTCAATGGACCGTCGCCGAAGAACGTGTTGAGCGCGTTGAGCCGGTCACGAAGCCGTTTGAAGATGTGATGGAACTCCGGCTCGCGAATGATTTGACCATCGCATTTTAGATGAGTCGGCGTGAGAAAGGAAAGTCGGATTGCGAATTCTTTCATTTCCCATTGCCGATTGCCAATTGCCGATTGGGCTGGCTCGTCGCTGGGCCCTACCATCTCGTGCGGTGAATTGCGTATTCCAGGTTGAAGCTCGCGGAGTCGGACGGCCATCCATTCCGTTGAGTCGAGGGGTTTCACTGAGCGGAAGAGCTGATCCCCACTGTTGTACAGTAGTGTGGACTCATTGGAGTGCGGCCACAGGTCGCCGCACTCCATAACTCGGTCCAGTGTGCAACGGGCGCGGTTCAAACCTAATCCGCCTTCGGCCAGTTCGCGGAATGACAATACGAAGTATGGCAAATACTCGAAGGCTCGGCCGATTAACACTAATTCAAAGTCGAATGACTCGCCGCGCTGGAAATGGGTCTGCGTCGAATGAGGCGGGCGGAAGACGAACGGGCGCGGGATGTCCTGATTCTTTGATAAACGCTCGGCGCCCGGCGGGGGCGAAGGCTCGAAGATCTGCTTGTAAGGACACGGCTCGCCGATCGGACACGAGTGAGCGTCGCGGCATTGAGGGACACAACACAATCGGCGAAAGACGTGGCCGAATCCGCCGCGTAGCATATTCCCTTTGTTTAATGCTGGAACGATTAACTGTGAGGCTGGCGTTATGTTGAACCTGAGTAGTCCTATGTTTAACGGCGCGATTGAAGAGTTTGCCAATTTGCTATGAGGGGGCAAGTTGCGATTCTCCACGGAGAGAAAATGTCACAACATGGTCTTCTAGTCCGCTCGTCCCAATCCAAGGCTGAAGCTGTGGAGCATTCCTGGCCTAATCGTGCCTTTTAAACAGGCACGGTCTTTCTGTAAGCCTCAACTCAGTCTAATCGAGCCTTAGGATTAATGAGACGTATCTCGTTGTCAAGGCAACACAAAGGTGATGGCAAACCCGAGATGCAGGTGGCGCTTTGGTTGGGATGAAATCAGTCAACTGATCCAGTAACACATTTCTCTCGCGAAGAATTCCAAAACGCTTGGAACCTTGGCCCAGCAGAACCAAATGAAAGATGAAAAATGTTCGTTGTGGCAAATCTGTGATCGTGAGTACCGGCAAACAGGTTTAAATGACTGTTCCTAGATGTACTCCAAAGCGGGCTGCAACCTGTGTAGAATGTTAATAGACGTGAGAGCCGTGACTAGATGGAATCGTCTTAACCGCTCTTTAACCAGTATTCCATGAGTTGAGGGCAATGTCCTGTTAGCTCTCGACCGTGCCAGTTTAATTCCTATAGTCGTAAACCAGCGTCACCAAGCAGAGCTTCGAAGATCCACTCAGTTGCGAGCAAGTTGCAACTCTCAGGCTGAACGAAGATGACTTTCACAACAAATAACCAGAGGCCAAAGATTTTATTGGCTTGGCATCGCATTACAGGTAGTACAGTTCGACACGCTTTCTTCCTTGCCAGCAGTGTCTGCTTTCTGCTGTCCCTGTCGTTGATTAAGGCCCATGGACAGCAGCCTGCACCTCGCTCATATCTCTTCGTAGAAGTGAAAAATCCAGCAGGGCAGCCCGTGTCCGACGCAACCGTTACTGTATCTAACGCAGATGGCCAGCAAATTGCCACCAGCCAAATATCCAATGACGGAATGACCCACGTTTCTTTTCCACCAACCTCTGACCATCATTACGATGTGCGAGTCACCAAACCCGGCTACCTGCCGTCCGAACACGTCTTCTTCTCCTCACTGCGATCCAAAACCCTGATAGGAAGATTCCCTGCCAGCCCTGGAGATCAACGTCAGGTCATCGTCTTGCGTAACCCTCCAGCAACAGACACAGAGCGCCTGATTCTTGAAGCTGAAGATCAGGAAAACCAATTACTGCTGGCTGTGAAGAGACGTGACACAGCCAACCTTCGCACCCTTCTACAACTAGGGGTCAATGTGAACACAATGGATGCCGATGGCGTGCCGGCTATTGCCTGGGCAGCCTTTGCCGGAGATGTCGAAACAGTCAAAGCCTTGCTCGCTGCGGGCGCTGATGTTCGTAATCAAACTGCTCGCGGTCATCTAGCGTTGTTGATTTACCTTGCTGAAGGCTTACCTCGAGTGATCCAAACAGGAAAGCGAGACGCGGCCGCCCACACTGGATCGGAAACTACCTCACACGATGAAGTCTTGATGATCCAGGACGTTACAATCCAGAAATCGTTAAGACACTGATAGCAGCAGGAGCTGACGTCAACATCAAAGACAGTGCAGGATCAACTGCTCTCAGCGTCGCCAGGTCTAACCGGCAAGAAACTCTGGTCAAATTTCTCGAAGAGTTATCCAGACCATGAAGTGGCAGGAATAGAAACTGTGATGTCCTCATAATTATGCGCCTCAAGTCCTCCTTGCCTTCTTTCCTAAAGACCTTTCACTTACCTCAACTTGAAACATCTTCGCGGTTGTCATATTTGCAGTTCGCCCTGGTAGGCGCTTACATCTGCGGGATTCTTTTCTCGGCGCGTCTGTGGTTCGGTCTCGGACGTTCTTTCCCCAGAACTCCCCTTGTGAGTGAAATGCCGGACTTCCTGTCGCTGGCTGAATATGTTCTGTCGCTTCTTTTGCTTGCTGTCCTTGCCTATTCGTTTTTCAGCGGACGGCCCACTCGCTATCTGGTTAGCGTGACGATCCTGACTTTGCTGCTTGTCGTGCTTGATCTCACCAGATTGCAGCCGTGGGTTTATCAATATTTTCTCACGCTTACGGTGCTTGCTTTTCTAAAGTCAGCCACAACAGACGCGAACCAAACAAGCGTAGCCAACTCAATCCTCTTCGCCAATCAACTCATCGTCGCTTTTCTGTATTTCTGGAGCGGCATACAGAAACTCAACTGGTCCTTTGGTAATGAAGTCCTTCCGGGACTGCTCGAGTGGGCAGGGATCCCTGTGCCTGCGTCATACCTACCTTACATGTCGAGAATGGCCCTTGCTTTCGCAGGAGGTGAGGCACTGATTGGCTTAGCACTCATTGCCCGCAGGACACGACGGATAGCTGTTGTGTTAGCAGTCGCCTTGCATCTTGCTGTTCTCGGCTTGCTGGTCATCGCTCGCAACAACAGCGTGGTCTGGCCCTGGAACGTGGCCATGATAATTATAGTTGTGCTGCTCTTTTGGAAATTTAACGGTCCCCTGGCGGAAAAATTAGTTTGGCGCCCGCAAGGATCGAATTTCACCAAACACTTGCCGAAAGCCGTCATCGTCATCTGCGGACTTGCGCCTGCATTGAGTTTCGTTGGCTGGTGGGACCTCAACCTTTCAGGGGCGCTCTATTCCGGCAATGCCCCGGTGCCGGTGATACATATTAGCGAGCGGATTGGTGAGCGGCTGTCTGTGACGGCAAGGAGTCAGGTTTTCAAGACCGCGCAGGGTGAATCAATGCTGCCGGTGTACGAATGGTCGATGGCCGAGTTAAACGTGCCACCCTACCCAGAAATGCGAGCTTTCCGGCAAGTGGGACGACCCGTGTGCGCGTACGCAGAGAATCCTCTAGAGGTGGAGCTGATCGTCAGAGAACGTCCTTTGCTGATCGACGGCAGCTACACGGTGACGAGGCTTAATTGTCAACATCTGTCAGCGCGTCTTTTGTCTCGCGGATCTGAAATCAAGGTTAAGAGTTTTTGATTTCGATCCATAATCGACAGTCCCTGGTTCAAGTCTAAGTTGGTGCGCTGAAGGTAGTGCCTACAGAAACTGACAATGCATCTACCAACCGGTCTGTGAATACAGACCTCAAAAATCGACACGGGTCCACGTTAAGAAAGTGGTGTCCTAAATTGATTTCTCTGCGTGCCCTCGGTGTCCTCGGCGACTCTGTGGTGATGTTATTCGCATGATAATCACCACAAAGGCGCAGAGCACACAGAGAGTAGGCACAGAGACAAATTCAAATTAGGACACTACCGTTAAGAAAGAGCTGGGGTGCGAATGGGGTTTGTTGTTAAATACTGGCAGTTCAGAGATCAATGTCGATCAGGCTTTGATTGTCCAAGTTCTGGACTTCAAATCTGAATTCAAGACAACCGGCTTCAAACAACCCTCCTAATACTCGGAAACGAGGGTTTATTTGATAAGGAGGTCGATTTGCGTGGCTGGCCCAGATTTTGCTGTTGTTGTAAGCGAACCGTCTAACGCGGACTGAGGATCCGGCATTTCCAAGCTACGTGCTTACCGGCCCGTAGGGATTCGAAGCAAACCTTGCCGGCTTGTCTGGAAATCTTCTTGTATTCTGTCTTTTGCAGAGACAAGGATTCAATAAGGGATCACTGGGCAGCGGCAACTAGTTTGTAAACGCTTACTCGAATAAATTTTCCACGGAGGCGATTGCTCCCGTAGCCGTGGAAACGTAAACCCACAAATCTGAGTACCATAAACCGATCAGGCGTTAACGCAGGTGCGGACGCTCAGTCGAGGACCGAACAGTAAGGAGCTAACATGTCACATCTTTTCAAAGGCACTCTGATGAGTGCCGTGCTTCTGGCAGTGGTGGCACTCGCAACGTCAGAAGTCAAAGCTGATCCCGTGACCTTTTCCACATCTGGCACTTTTACGTGTGTAGGTTGCGCCGGCAGCGGTACTAACTCTGTGACCTTTCTGGGTGGCATGGGCAATGCTCTCATGATCACGTTCACTGGTTTAGGATCGACCGACCTCAACACTCCGACAGGTAGCAGCTTTGGCAATTTCCAAACTTTTGTGGCTGGCGGCGGTGCTACTGCCTCAGGAACCTTTACTCTGACGATTACCCAAACTGTTCCGATCGCCGGAAGCGATAGCTTTTCAGCAACTTTTAGTGGCACATTCACTGCAAGTAACTCCGGCACTGGAGTAGTCAACTTCACCACAACCGCAATAACTATCGGCGGGATTACGTATTCCATTACGAACAATCCACTGAACCTCGTGCCTCCAGCCTCAAACAATGGAATAACCACGGTCCAGGGCCTGATAACAAGCGCCGCTCCCATTCCCGAGCCAACTACTATGTTGCTGTTGGGAACTGGTCTGATAGGAGTTGCCGGAGCTGTAAAGAGACGCTTCAAATCCTCCGCTGAGTAGACCTGATGGGCCCCCTCACACGCGAGGGTGCCCATAGTTTTATCCCGTCACAAGAAAGTCGCTTTCCCAAGTAGCCTCAACCTTCGAGTTCCTCTGGTTGATTCGAAGCCAAATTGACGGCAACAACAGACACAACCACTGACCCGGGCTCTAAAAGTGTCAGTTGGTTCTGAGACTCGTGTGCGGCGGGCGGTTTAAACCTGCTATCAGAGCCGACATTCGCGAGGGAGGTTGCGTAGAGCCGCCTCCCTTTATCTTTTGACGACTCCCACTCTTGACTCTGACTCTCGCCTCTAAAGGTCTTAAAGGTAGCAGCCTGATTTAATTTCTTGTGAGAGCTCTATCTCTCCGCGAACTCTGTGGTCATGTATTCTCGAACAAATCAACTACTCTAGGCCACAGAGGATGCAGAGTTCGCACAAAGAAAACGACAAATTAGGAGATCCTTTGGGCTAACCCTCAACGGCAGGGTTATAATTTCCCTCGCGCCCCCCGGAAGAAATCCAAAACAGAAAGTCTCATATGGCTAAGGTAACTGCACTCAACATCAACGGAAAAACATTGGCCGTTAATGTGGATTCCAGCGTTAGTCTGCTGACAGTACTGCGCGACTATCTGGATCTAACAGGCAGCAAGTACGGCTGCGGCGAAGGACAATGCGGCGCCTGTACGGTGTTGCTGAATGGAGACCCGGTAAGAGCTTGCATCACTCAAGTCGGTCGAGCAGCAGAAAAGCAAATCACCACGATTGAAGGTCTGGAAAAGGATGGAAAGCTTCATCGGCTGCAAGAAGCATTTATTGAGGCAGACGCGATGCAATGTGCTTACTGTACTTCGGGAATGATCATGGCCGCCAGCGCACTTCTCCACAGAACTCCAAAGCCGACCCGCGATGAGATCGTTAAGAGCATGAACGGCAACATCTGTCGTTGCGGAATCTATCAGCGAATCGTCGAGGCGATTCAGATTGCCTCGACCCGCACCGCCGACCGCAAGGAGAGAACGACATGATTGATTATCTAGAAGTAGGCGACTCTCTGGAACCTGAGCGCTACGAACTGTTCGCAGCGCCAGACTACAACTTCGATTTCGATCGTCGTCAGTTCATCAAGACTTTTGGGCTTGGCATCCTGTTCGTCGTTCCCGTTACTCGAACTCTGGCTCAACAACCTAATCAGGAGGAATCCGGACGCGGAAGATCCACTGCCAACGTGGCCAACGATATCGGGGCGTGGATTCATATCAATCAAGATGGAAGCATCACGGTTCTCACCGGAAAGGTTGAATTTGGCCAGAACGCGCGGACCTCGCTAACCCAAGCCGTCGCGGAAGAGCTGCATGTTCCCGTATCGATAGTTAGCGTCGTGATGGGCGATACGGATCTCGTTCCTTTCGACATGGGAACGTTCGGCAGTCGCACGACGCCAACCATGGCGCCCCAGCTTCGCAAGGCCGCGGCAGCTGCGCGCGAGATGTTGATCGCAATGGCAGCCGAGCAATTAAAACTTCAGCCGACCGATATACGAATCGTGGATGCGCGCTTTGTAAATCACGACAAGTCAAAAACTCTAACGCTAGCCGAGGTTGCCAGAGGCCGGAAACTCGTCAAAGTCATTCCTGATGACATTGCCATTACGCAACCCGCAAACTGGACCATCACCGGCACTTCGGTGACGAAAGTTGACGCTGCGGACTACGTAACCGGTAAACATCGATACACTTCTGATATCAAACGCGAAGGTATGCTTTATGGAAAGGTGGTTCGCCCGGCTACCTTCAATGCCACGCTGCAATCAGTAGACACGGACGCCGCCGCAACGATCCCCGGGGTGAAGGTGGTCGTTGACGGAGACTTCATCGGAGTCGCTGCACCCGATCAGCAAACAGCAAACAAGGCAGCAGCACTTATATCCGCAAACTGGCAGTCGCACCGCCAACCCTCTAATACAGAGTTGTTCGATCTTCTGCGCAGGCCCGCAACAGAACGGCGCGGCGGCGGTGGGGGCCGTGGCGCCCGACCACAAGGATCAATTGCCGAGGGCTTAGCCGCCGCCGATAAGAAACTCTCAGAGACTTACACAGTAGCGTACATCGCCCACGCGCCGCTCGAACCACGGGCCGCAGTGGCGGAGTGGAAGGAGGACAAGTTAACCGTATGGACCGGTACACAACGGCCCTTTGGTGTTCGCAACGAATTAGCCGAAGCCTTTCACATTTCTGATGAGAAGGTCCGCGTGATTGTTCCCGATACTGGTTCAGGTTATGGAGGTAAGCATACCGGGGAGTGTGCGGTGGAAGCAGCGCGCCTTGCTAAAGCTGCGGGCAAGCCCGTGAAGCTCGTCTGGTCCCGGGCAGAAGAGTTCACCTGGGCTTATGTCCGCCCAGCCGGCGTGATTGACATCAAGAGCGGCGTTAAGACGGACGGCACGGTCACGGCGTGGGAGTTTCACAACCACAACTCAGGTAGTGCCGGCATTCAGATCAAATACGATATTCCAAACACCGACATTCGTTTTCATCCCTCCGATTCACCGTTGCGTCAGGGTTCGTATCGAGCCCTCGCTGCCACGGCTAATCATTTCGCGCGCGAGAGTCACATGGATGAATTGGCACACGTCGTGAATCTGGATCCGCTGGAGTTTCGTCTAAAGAATATTAGGGACGAAAGGATGCGCGGCGTGCTACAAGCTGCGGCTAAAGCTTTTGGCTGGGGCAAGACGAAACCTAAAAAAAGTCGCGGCTTCGGCTTAGCCTGCGGTTTTGAAAAAGGTGGCTACGTCGCCACTTGTGCTGAGGTGGAGATTGAGAGAGGGTCGGGCAAGAACAATGCTGATGTCGGTATTGTACGCGTCGTAGAGGCCTTCGAGTGCGGCGCGGTTGTTAATCCGCTTCACCTTAAGAACCAGATCGAGGGCTCAATCGTGCAGGCAATCGGCGGGGCATTGTTCGAGGAGACCAAGTTTGGGAATGGGAAGATTCTTAATACTCGATTCGCGGACTATCGGGTGCCCCGCTTCAGCGACACGCCCTTGATAGAAGTGGTTCTGGTCGACCGCAAGGATCTTCCCTCCGCCGGCGCGGGTGAAACTCCGATAGTGGGACTAGCACCCGCAGTTGCTAATGCAATCTTCAACGCCACTGGGGTGCGTCTCAGATCGCTTCCCCTCGTCCCAAAAGGAATCCAGTTGAGCGCCTAACATGTATGCCTGAAAAGGAATCGCCATATCTGTTAACTCTCAATCCTTGCGACACTCCAAAACCAAAACGTCATATTCAGAAGAGGCCTTCTTGTTGATCTTCAAGACATACGTGTACCTGCCAGGCTTGAGTTCTTCCTCGCCCACGTAATCAATCGGCTGCAGAAGGGCAGGCTTTCCGTCCACCAACGCTTCAATGCGTGCATATCGGTACGCTCTCCTGACCACGCGGTACTCGGTTGCCTTACCAGCTTCGATAGTTCCGTATGACTCTGTCTGCGAGGCGAAATCAACACGAACATCTTCAAGCGTAACCCGACTCTGGTTAGCAATTCTGATTTCGACCTCATTGCTGGCTTGTAATGTAAACAGGGCCACAATCAGAGTTAAATAAATCATTGAATACCCTCCGTTACTCTTCTTACCAAGCTTCAACTAGCAACCGGAACTAGTTTGTGCTTGAACATTATCTGGCCAATATCGCGCGGGCGTTCCAGGACGGTCCTTTAAATCCATCGGTAATGGTGGTTGGCCCAAAAATCCATCACCCACCTGGCTCGTAACTCTCCTAAATCAATGACTTCGAGTTCGAGGGTGGCGACCAACTACTCGAGCTGGCCCTACCCGTTGGCCAAAACATTGCAGGATTGAAGGAGCGAGCCAAACGAGAGAACATTCCGGCGATCTACGTCAATGACAACTTTGGAATTTGGCGTTCTGATCTAAACAGGATTGTTTCGCATTGTACAAAAGAACGTCCGCGGCAAGCCTTTTTGCCAGCTGGTTCTTCCTGATCAGGATGATTACTTCGTTGTAAAACCAAAGCATTCGGGCTTTTTCTGCACCACCTTGGATCTCCTACTGGAACATCTTGGCGCGCGAAACCTGATTCTTACCGGTATAGCAGGAAACAACTGTGTGTTGTTTACGGCGAACGACGCGTACATGCGGGATACTAACCAAAGGGCTTATCGATCGACGGACTTTGCGCTGTGAAAAACTTTGGCCCATCGGCCGTGATGTAGAGACAATCCTCCAGCCTGATCCCACACTCCCCGTAAATCACCACGGTCGGTTCATCGCTGAAACACATTCCAGGCTGAATAGGAGTCTTGTTACCGCGGACGAAATTGGTCCATTCATGACCATCCAATCCAATACCGTGTCCGGTGCGGTGCGGTAGGCCAGGCACTTTGTAGTCTGGTCCAAACCCGGCATCGACAATCACTTTACGCGCTGCTGCATCTACAGCCTCACACGGGACTCCCACCTGCGCTGCAGCAAATCCAGCGTCTTGCGCACGACGCTCCAAATCCCAAATGTCTCTCTGTCTCTGCGTCGGTTTGCCAAATATGAATGTGCGGGTGATGTCGGACTGATAACCATCAACGCTGCACCCGCCGTCCATCAGAACCACATCGCCTTCTTTCAACTTCTGCGGCGTGCTGCTGCCGTGTGGAAATGCGGTGTACTTGCCAAAACTGACAAATATTCCCCCTTGTACCCCGAGCGCTCGAAATGCCGCTGAACAATTCGCAGCAAACTCACCCTGAGGCATCCCCTCACGCATTGTGTCGTGCGTTGCTTTGTAAGCCACGAGCGTGATGTCGTTAGCACGCTGCATCAACGCTAACTCGGTAGGGGATTTGTACATGCGGCAGCCCGCTGTAATAGGATCCGCACTGACAAACTGAAACGACGGCGTCTCTTTTCGGATACCATCAAAGATAAAGAAGCGGACTCGCTCTTCCACGCCAATTCTTCCGGACCGAAGACCGCGGTCTCGAAAGACTTCGGCGACCCGGCGGTATGGACTCTCATCCTCTTCCCACGTGCGCACATCATCACCAATCTTAATCAGTTCGCGAGCGCGTTCCTCTTCGAATTTGGGGCAGATCCAGGCCAAGGGACCACGCTGAGGAATGATGACACCAAACATTCGTTCGCTGAGCCCCCAGCGCATACCGGTAAAGTAAAACATGCTCGACCCCGGCTCGAGCACAATAGCATCGACCCGAGTCTGCTTCATTAAGGCTCGTGCTTTATCAATGCGCCCGCGCCGATCCTCGAGCGTGATCGGCTGTATGCCCTCGGTCATTCGCTGGAGGTTGCGAATTGCTGTCGGTATTTCACTCTGCTGTGGTGGTTCAGATTCAACATAGTTTCCGTAAGCGTGCTTAGGCGCGAACAACGTGGCGCCAGCAAGTCCGGCAGACAACCGCAAGAAGTCTCTGCGATCTGTACACATGGTTGGTATTAAACTAGTTCAAGATTGGCTTCACAGCCATGCTACATACGTCCAACGTCCTGTGTCCAATGTCCGTCAGTCCAAACAAGCGCCTGGTTAGACGGATCTGAAAAATTATCCGCACATGCTCGTGTGAAGGATTCTCGTGATTGTGATAACTTGAGACTCTGAGACCCAGCTGAGGAGATTTGAATGGACGACAATCATTCACCACAAATTAGTTATGAGATTCGTGTGAAGCCCGGTCTGGATGACAGCGATCCAGAGGCACCCAACTGGGAAGTGCTGGAGTTGGAAGACGGGGTAGTTAAGAACAATGCTGATATCTACGACAACCTGACACTCGCTGAGGCCCATCAGATCTGTGGCATGTGGACCAGGAAAAAAGAGGAAGCTGAAGCAGAAGGCACCGCACACTAACTGCCTCCCTGCCTGTCAATCACTGATCAGCTTTGGCTTGTTGCCCGCTGCAGCTATAGCGGTAGGTGCGGAGATTAGAATTGGCATCTCATACCGTACGTGAGTTCTAAAATACTTTTGGGGCTGCGTAGTGTCCTAACCTGCTTTCTCTGTGTATAGCTCCGTGTTCTCGGTGCTTGTGGTGACGGCAACTGCTAAACAGACCACCACCGAGCAAGCCACAAGGTACGACACAGTTAGCACCGAGCAAGGTCAAAATCACGTCACTACTCGCGGTTGATCCGCCTCATTGTAATCGACACTCCTCGACGCGAAATCCTGCTTATATTGAAATCGTCTGGTCGGGCCACAGATGCCCAATTTCGGGCGGTCGCAGTAAAACACTAAAAGTCCGGAATTGCCAACTCAAGCGGCGGATTTGTTAATAGAAATGCCGCAAATTGTCTTGATGAAACCGTTGAGACACTGACTTAGCTGCCCTAAGGACCTCACAAGGCGTATGGACTACTTGTCGACTATCAAACTTGCCGCTAACATCTCTCTCAAACATGGTTGAAATATTCAAGCTGCTCCTGGTAATGCTGCTGGTCCTGATGAACGGGTTCTTTGTAGCCTCAGAATTCGCTTTGGTTGGGGTCCGCAGATCACGAATCGCGACCCTCGCCGCTTCAGGACACAGCCGGGCGAAGATACTTCTTACTCTTGTAGACAACTTGAATGCCTACATCTCGGCAACCCAACTGGGAATCACATTGGCATCGCTCGCGCTGGGCTGGATTGGCGAACCGGCCATTGCCCGTCTGCTGGAGGCACCGCTTCGCGGACGTGTCTCGGACACAGTAATGCACACCATCGCGTTCGTGATTGCATTCTCTATTATTACCTTTCTCCACATCGTTCTCGGTGAGTTAGCACCCAAGACTCTGGCGCTTGAAAGAGCCGAGAGGACTGCCCTCGCAATCGCGTTGCCAATGCAGATCTTTTACAAGACGTTTCGCTGGCCGATACGCGTCCTCGATTGGTCTGGCACCCGCACGGTGCGACTATTTGGACTCCATCCTTCCTCTGAACACGCCTCCATCTATACAGAGGACGAGCTGAAACACCTTATCGACATCTCTCGAAAGAGTGGTCATCTCGAAGAGGAAGAACAGCGACTGATTAGTCGGGTGTTCGACTTCAGTGAAGCCGAGGTTCGAGAGGCAATGGTGCCACGCATTTCGGTAGCCGCTATTCCAATCGCATCCAGCTTTGACGAAGTCAAAATGGCGTTTCGTGAGTACGGCTACTCTCGCCTACCGGTCTTTCGCGGGAGCGTAGACAACATCCAGGGTGTAGTATTTCGAAGGGATCTCGAGCCCTTTCTCGAAAACCCGAGCGAGGACTTCGTTCTCGCGAAACTTCTTCACGCACCGCAGTTCATTCCAGCAACTGCTCGCCTGGGCGCTACCCTGCGCCAGATGCAAGCCTCAAGAACCCATCTGGCAATCGTCATTGATGAACACGGCGGAATGGAGGGAATTGTTACGCTGGAGGATCTGCTTGAAGAAATTGTCGGCGAGATTGACGACGAGTACGACGAGGAGGTCCGCGCCCAGATTCAACCTGACGTTGATGGAACGTATCTGCTAAGTGGCATGCTCGCGGTCCGTGATGCCAATAGACGGCTTGGCTTAAAGCTACCCGAGGATGGTGGCTATACAACCATCGCAGGTTTTCTCCTTGCGCGCGCCGGCCGACTGCTTCAGAAAGATGAAACGGTGGAGTACGAGGGTATGCGTTTCCAGGTTCAACGGGTTGAGCAGCGACGAATTCGACGAATCCGATTTATGCCCGCAGTGGCCGAGGCAACGACCTTACACCCCAAAACCTAGGAACACTGAATCACGCCGCACGAGAGGGAAACCGAGCAACTCGGTGAGCATCAATGTGATGGCGCTTGATCATCCGGTCTAATGTTTTCCTATCCACACCTAAGATTCGGGCCGCAGCCTGTTTGTTTCCACGCGTGTGTGCCAGAACACGAGCCACATGTCTGCCCTCGACTTCTGACAATGACGTCAGCGGCTCGTCGGAATGAGAACCCTCCGAGGTTTTGTCGGAAATCGCCAACTGTTCGCGGTATTTACGGATACGGTCCGGAAGGTCCTGCGCTCGTATCGTACTGTCACAAATAGCGGCAGCTCGAACGACTGCATTCTCCAATTCGCGGATGTTCACTGGCCA
>Ga0209431_10001815_pt1 | contig 17455 bp, 19 predicted proteins | sample RifCSP13_3_FD_184021 | JGI IMG/M metagenome (GOLD analysis project Ga0209431, IMG submission 184021) | Soil microbial communities from Rifle, Colorado - Rifle CSP2_sed 13_3 (SPAdes) (version 2) | ecosystem: Environmental > Terrestrial > Deep subsurface > Rock core/Sediment | place: Rifle...
CAATCAATATTTATTGGGATTTTTCCAATTGCTGAGATCTGGATTCGAAAGAGACTTGTTATTGAGAACTATTTGACTTATAAAAAACTTTATTTGAGCAACAGCCCGTTGAAACGCGACCCCATTGAACTAGCGAAGGGTTCTTCCGAGCTAGGTCAAGCAAATTACTTTTTCCCGCTTAATCTTAATGTATAAAGGTGAGGATTTGTTTCTGAAACTCTAAAAGAACTAGAGAACAAAATAAAGGTCTGTGGGGAAAAGATTAGAAAAATAATCTCAGAAATTACACAGTTATTTAGTTCCTGATATTTTCCTAAAGAATAGGGGCATACCCAACTTTTATTTCGCCTTTTGCCATCATAATTCCATAGGGGGTAATTGTTACTTTATTAAAAGATTTCTCATATTTAAGCAACTCTGTGCGGGAAAGAGTTTCTACTATATATTCAGTTTCAGTTGCATTATATCCTAGCTTTTTACCAATTTCATACATATTAAATTGTTTAGACTGCCCATCTTTACTCAGACTATATAGCTTGGAAAGAAAGCTAAAAGCTTGTTCCTGAATTCTTCCCGCTCCTTTATAGGCACTTATTAAAGAAGAAAGAATGTCATGCAAGGATAATATTCCTACTAGCTTTCCTTTATCTGAGAACACGGGAAGAGCATTGAACTTTTTCTTTTCAAATATCCGAACTGCTTCAATCAAAGGGGTGTGCTCATTAATGGTGACGACATTAGATGTTTTTATATCTCTTACTTTATACAAATCACTAATCCTATAATATTCTTGCCATGTTTCAATTTTATCCCCAAATTGCGGCTTGCGAAAATCTCTGTCTGTTACTACGCCTACTAGTTTTCCCTTATCCGTTACGAGAATTTGTTTAAATCCCTTGGCTTGTAAAAGCTTGAAGGCTGTCTTGACCCCTGTTTCGGGAGACACGCATACTGGGTTACTGTTCATATACACCTTCACAGGTACAGTTGGGTCGTAGGGCTGTATAACCTTCTTCTTTCTTGGTTTACCAGCTTTGTTTTTGGTTAGTTTTTCTATCATTGTTATCTATCCATCCTTTCTTTATCTTGAACATCTTCAGTTGTATTAACTCCCGTAGTATAACTTCTCTTATTATTATGCACGAATTTAGTTGTATCACAAAACAACTGGAAAATCCTTTTACCAAAGTCACATCTATTATCATCCACGAGGTTTAGCAACTTCTGCGTGCAGAGTTATCGAATGAGATTTTGTTAATTGTTTTTATGCCTTATTAGTAGCTGTTCTTTTTCTATCTAACCCATAGTTGAAATTATCTCATTTTATGCATAACCCTTTTCTATTCACATTATCTTTTCAATCTTATACCTTGTCAACACGCCTAAACAAGGCAAGAGACAACTCTTAGGTTTGTATCCAGTTTCTGGAACTTCCTATTTCTGCTCTTTATAGCTAGTAATCCAGTGTAAAATTAATTTTGATAATCGATTTTGTCATGCTGAGCGAACCATTACCCAAACACTAAGATTCTTCACCCCCGGCTCAGAATGACAATGTAATGTAAGGTAACTATGTACTAGTTCAGGTATTATTTAGAACATAACATATTAAAGGTTACCATGAGTCCTAGATTCGTTGTACATGAACATGAGGCGACTCACCTTCATTATGACTTTCGTCTTGAAATGCATGGTGTCCTTCGTTCATGGGCAATCCCTAAAGGACCATCTATGGATGATTCTCAAAAGCGTCTAGCAGTGCTTGTTGACGATCATCCACTGGAATACATTGATTTTGAGGGAATTATCCCAGAGGGAAGTTATGGAGCCGGTGCAGTGGTTGTTTGGGATAATGGAACATATGACCTTCTTGAAGAGACACTGGATAAAATCAGCTTCAATCTAAAAGGAAAGAAACTAAAGGGAAATTTTACATTAGTTCGTATGAAGGGAAAGGAAAAAGAGTGGCTCCTTATCAAACAAAAGGACAAATATTCTCAAACTGGTTGGAAGCTAATGACCAGCCTTACACCGGAAAAAAGAGCTAAGTTAGATAAACGAATCCCTCCTTGTGAAACTTCGTAGTATATTATTTTTTTCGCCCACATGATAAATCGCCTAACTTTTAGTTTTCTTTTTGCTTTACAGTTGGCAACCCTTTGCTCTTCCACCCAGCAATTCCACCTGTGATATTGTAAACCTCAACAAAATCTAAGTCCTTCATTATCACCACAGTCTTAGCGCTACGACCGCCTAATTGACAATGAGTAACGTATATCTTGTTTTTATCCAGTTTGCCAAGATCGCCTTTAAAGGTCTCGGAATAAAAGTCGAGATTTATTGCATTCTCTATATGTTCGTCTTCAAATTCCTTAGGGGTACGAACATCAAGGATTACTAAATTTGAATTATCTTTGTTCTTTTCTATCAATACAAAAGCTTCACCTGGTGTGATGTTTTTAATTATTTTTGTTTCTGAATTTGTTTTTGGTGGGTTAGATTCTGCAGCCGCCTCATTATATACTTGAAAAACCCCGATAATTAGAGCCCATAGAATCAGTGACTTTATTGTCTTGTTAATCATTTTCGTATTGCTCCAAAATTTGTTTCTTAATTGCCCGTTTCACTTTTGATATAAGTTTCTAACGAAGTTCCCTGCAGCAAGCTGACACGAAGTGTCATTCCGAACCATGTCCTGAGCGAAGTCGAAGGAGCAGTGAGGAATCTCAATTGGATTGCTTCGTCGTTTCACTCCTCGCAATGACATAAAACACCCTCTAGCAAACTGCAGGGTATTATCACGCTAAACAAGAATTCGGTTTCAATAAGCCTAACAAAGAGTGATATGACTTGGGTAACTGCTTTGAAGACTTCGGTCACGCTGCTAAAAAAGCGGCTTAGACTCCATCTCCTCAGTTTGTAACGGGTTTTCCCAAGACTCTATCTCTTCCTCCTTCAATGGGTCGTATAATGGAGCGCCTTTCCCGGTAAATGGCTCTGACCGTCTCAATACTGGATCATACTCGGCTCCTGGTGGTTCCTCCTCTTCTTCAGCCACAGACTGACTATTGCCGGTTATCGCAGAGCACGAATACATTCCAGTTATTAATGTTACCACTAACATAAATGAAATAAGAGCTTTAATCATGGGTTATTCTCCTTCTCTAGCTCTGCATAATAGAACAAAACAACTAAAATATCAAAAATTTGAATTCATCTTTTTTAAATCTCATACATACTTTACCCCCTTGGCTTTCTCTCTTTTTTCTCAAAAATTATCCGCAGCATTTCATCTTGATACTTGGCTTCTTTGACTGGAAGGTCAGCTAAAAATCTTGGAAGGAGTATGTTACGGCGATGGTTCTCGATTTGTATTGTAAGTTCATCCTTGATTTGAAAGAGCTTAATTTCCTCCTTAGATACGAATGGCAGTTTTAAAAGCAACTGGTAGGAACCCCCTTCTTTTATTATTTCATAAGGTTTCCCTTTGAAAAAGATGCGAATCGGGTCCTTCTTTGAAAAAAGATTTAGACCAAACTCCTCAAGCGAATTCATACCTAAAACCTCCTTCGAGAACAACTTTGCTTCAAAGGTTGGAATTGGGCTGAATAGCTCCTCCACCTCTTCTCTATAGCCAAGTTGGGTTTTTTTCCATTCCTCAAAAAATGGGTGCTCCAATTCTTTAGGCATAGTTCTATTAATAATGACTGAATCCACTGGATAACCGTATAAGTTCAGATAAGTATAAGCCCTTTGAGTCTCTTTAATAACCATCTTCTCCAAATTTAGTACTAAGCGGATGGAGGTAATTTCCGGATTAGAGAATGTATTATGGATAGAGTCAAGCTTATCGAATAGTTCCTCTATAGCATCATATGTGTGATCCTCGGGGAGGGGCATGTCCGTTACAACCTTCATTGCTGGTCTTATTACTTTTATCACTTTTCTCTCTATAGGAAATACCTTAACTATCCACCACCTTGCAACATCGGGTAGCGAGAGCAACCTTAAAGTCTCTCCTGTTGGAGCACTATCCACTATGATTACATCGTATAACTCGTCCTGGAAGTGGTGATAGACCCAGAGAAAGGATGATACCTCCTCCATTCCTGGAAGTATGCTAAACTCCTCTGTTAGAATCTCATCTACTTTTAACCACCTGAGTAAAGATTGAAGGTACTCTGTTAGCTTTCCCCAATATTTTTCTACTGAATAATAAACATCTACCTCTTGAGCAAAAAGGTTTGGCATTATTTCCTTCGGTTCAGGGCCTAGTTCCATATCAAAAGAATCTCCTAAGCTATGGGCGGCATCTGTTGAGATAACAAGGACTTTATATCCCTTTTTTGCCGCTAAAAGGGCAGTGGCCGCCGCCACTGTAGTTTTTCCAACACCGCCTTTTCCAGTATATAAAATTATTCTTTTTGCCATTTATTTTTACACCTACAGAATTATATCTTAAGCATTGCACTCAATATAAGATTAGAGTAAGGATACATTAATTCGTCAGAAATCCAGATTTGCTATATAATGCAATAGTTAATTTATATAAAACTTACATTTCAAAACCGAGGAATTTGACAAAATCAAATAATATGTTGAAATTAATGCTCAATTTCAGAATTTATTTTGACCACGAACATTATTCAAGGAGCAACAATAAATGATTTCTCAAGCAAGCGAAGCACTTCTCGGAAGTGTATATGGAGAAGATAACGACCAGATTATAGAGGTTGTCGTAAAGGAAGAAGAGAATAGGTTTGAAATACGCCTACTCAACTATGGGGAAGGTTTAGGTTGGTATGTGCAAAAAACCCTACCTATTGATTCTAATCAGGCGGAGGCACTGGTTAAAATCCTTTCTAAGACAAATAATCCTACCGAAAAGAAGCTAATAAGGCACGATGATATATCAACTTTTGGAAAGGTAATAAGACTCCCATTAGCTTAGAATACTTTTCTTAAATACATTTTAATTAAATGTAGCGGAGGACTTCAGTCCTCCGTTTTAATTGTCATTCCCGCGTGTTTCAAGCGGGGATCCAGGTAGAGACGCAAAATCTTGCGTCTCTACAAATAGATGCCCGATTAATGCACTCGGGCATGACATGAAACAATTCTAAAGAAAACCGCTACAATTCTTTTCTAATGCCGATTTCTCGTTAAATTAAATAAAATAGGCGGGCACTCACTCCCGCCTATTTTAAGAAAGTTAGAACCTGCTAAGATTTTACAAGAAAAGGAATTTTGTTATTTCACCCTAAAGGTCAGTTCTTTGTCTTTAACCCTTATCTTCTTTAATTCAAGGAGTTTTTCAAGCTCTTCACAATCCTTCTTTTCAGTCTCGACAAAATTCTCAACCATAACCCGAAGTGGTGTGTCATCCTGAACCATTTTTAAAAGGGATTCATAATGCTCATAAACCTCTCTTGCAAGTGCGAGGTCCTGTTTTAACATTTCCACTAGATCTGATGCTTGCTTTACTGGCGCTGGCTCTACTGTAGGAAGCCCTCCCAGAGCAACAATCTTATCCCCAAGTATCTTTGCATGCTTAAACGATTCCTCAGCATGATCACGTAGCATCGGCGCTATTGATTCTCTAAAAAGCCCTTGAACAAGAAAGCTGTGTTGAAGCCCTTGGATGACACTAGCGTATTCAAGAGAAAGCGCTTTATTTAGCTCGTCAATTACCTTCTGAACGTTCATCATCTCCTCCTTATTATTAACTGTCTATGAAGACATTTTACAAATTTATTGCAACTATTGCAAGGTTCTTTTCAAGGTTTATTAAACAGAACTATTCCTCAATTATAGCTACCGGCCTTACCCAGCCAGCGCTTCCACCGAGAATCTTTATAGGAAAACAAGCCACCTTGAATCCATAAGGTGGAAGTAGATCTAAATTAGTAAGTTTTTCAATCTGACAATATTCCTTTTCAATCCCAGCAAAGTGTGCGCCCCAGAGAACAGTGCTATCACCAGTTCTTTTAAACTCCTCCACCATTGCCGCAAAGGGTCTATCCCATCCTGCAGAGTCCGTTCCCATTACCTTAACCCCCTGATTACAAAGCCAGAGTGTAGACTCCCTTCCCAAACCAGGAAACTTAGACCAGTAATCCATCGTCTCCCATAATTTGTCTGCTCCTGTCATAACAAGGACAATATCAAATGGCTTAATCTTGTATGAGATTTTATCCAGTGCTTCTTCTAAATCAGATACGGTGATTAGTTCTCCTGGTTTCTTATGCCTCATATCTATTACAACGCCATCTCCGTAAAACCACTCAACGGGAACCTCGTCTATTGTTTTCGCCTTCTTCCCCTCAGAGGTAGGATGATAGTGCCAGGGCGCATCAATGTGCGTCCCTACATGAGTGCCAAGGGTAACGTAGTCATTAGCCCAGCCTAGACCTTTTGGAAGGTCCTCTCTTCTGCACTGAAACCGCATCATCATATACTCAGCAGTTTCATGATGCTCCTCATGTTTTATTTGGAGAAGCTGATGTTCAGGGCCCGGTGCGGGTTCAATCTTTAGACTTAAATCAATGAGCCTTGTCTTTTTTTGCATAGGTCTAATTTATATGCGAATTAAGGTTTATCAATAGCCTCCGACGAACGCGGGACGTCTGGTCTGAGCTCGAGGAAGACTTTCGAGTCCGGGATTCAAAGGCGGGGTTAGGCCTACACAATCACTATCCCGCTCTCAAGGGCGGTGTTGGAAAACACCGCCTATCGTACGCAACTCTTTTTCCTTTCGCTAGGCGGGACTTTCCAGTCCCGTCCTTCGACAAGCTGAGGATGGGCATCTGCTCATGCTGGGTTAGAAAACCCTACCTATCGGTAATTCGAAATTCTACTTACTTTGTCATAACAGTAGCCATTCCAAATTTACAAATAACTTGCTTGACAGGAATATAACGGGGCTTTAAAATGCCCCGTTATGAACAGGTTTATTATTTCGTTATGCTTCGCAGTTGTACTTTTCTTTTCAACATCTTTTGCAACACAAGATGAGAATGACGAGGATTCAAAGGATAGAAAGTTTGTTGCTGTGCCCTCAGGCGAGGTTATCAACAAAGACTACTTTGCTTTTGGTGATATGGTGCCGAAGGCGGGACTCGAACCCGCACGCCATAACTGGCACTGCCCCCTCAAGACAGCGCGTCTCGTGTTTAACTATCTGATAACTACTAGTTTTTTCTTCCCCTATAGAATCACTGCTAACAGAATTGCTAACAAAATTTTCTGATTCTAGGTCTAGTAGTGTTTCCCTGGTAGTTTCATTCATCGGTATCTTTCTAGACTTTCCTGACTTGCTTTGTCTTACGTGAATGTAGCCGGAGTCAAAGTCAACATCATTCCAGGTGAGATTAAGAAGCTCTCCGTATCTCATGCCCGTATTGAGTGCAGTAATGAGAATAGGCTTTAGGTGCTTATGGCTTGAGTCGAGTAATGCCTTTTCTTCATCGTAGGTGAGAATCCTTTCTTTAGGCGGTGCTTCCCTAAAGAACTTAACTTTGCTCACTGGGTTTGATTTGCACTTATCCCATGAGATAGCAACATTAAACATTCTTCTCATTATCGAGAGCTCCTTGTTCACAGTTGAATTAGATACAACCTGCTTTCTCTCTAGCTTGTATTTCTCAATCAGGATAGGGCTAATATCTGTCAACTTATAGCTACCAAAGAATGGCTCAAGACTTCTTAGGGCGTACATATCACGATCCCATGACTTCTTATTCCCTTTGGCGAACTCAAGATAGTCTCTTGCAAACTCTGAGAAGGTAGTAATTGCTTTAGGCTTGGGTGCATTAAACTTGCCCTGGAGTATTTCTGTCTTTCTAAGTGCAAGTAGCTTCTTAGCATGTTCTTTGCTGACTGTTCCTACCTGCCCTACACTTTCCCATTTTCTCTTACCGTCAAGAACATAGTCTATATACCAATACTCATGTTTGTTTCCATCCTTGCCTTTAATAGCTCTTTTAAACACTCCCATTTTTTACCGCCTTTCATCTATGAATTTCATCCCTTGCCGATAATACTACTCCTGCCTAGTGATGTAAACCAGGGTAAGCTCAGGACTTATCCACTCTCATATATATATCCAAAGTCGGATTCAGTACCCCGATACCCTAGAACCCCCAGCACAAAGGCAGCCATGGGGCACATGGAGATACGGACTCGAAGGGGCCGAGTGGGACAAGTGAATGTGGAATATGTATATATCCCCCTCCTACGAAAATCCAATTCCAAATATCTTTTGTATTCGGTATTTTAGACTAAATTCGTTTTGAGAATAAGAGAAGAATTTACTCAAGGTTGGGATAACAGTAAGATTGAAGTATTGGAATATAGTATGGAAGAGGATAAACTTCAGCAACCTAGGTTTGCGAAGATCCAATAATGGAAATTAATTTATTCCGGTTTACTGGGACGTTTGAAAATACCCATTAGAAGTATTTTGTCCCTTTGTATTGACATAGGATCAAGTATTTATATTAACTTGATGTAAAAAGTGGACGACTGATCCCCTTTTGTTAAGTCTGGTTTAAGTTGAAATCAGATAGAATGTAATCCTTCCTAGCCATTCTGATGCCCCCTGTCTATAGGGTTGTTTATCAAAAATCTAACTAAAACGATCGTCCTACTATAGGGGGCAGGCCATCTGATTGTGGGTTTTTGGTTCGATTTAATCCGGATCACCGCAAAACTCGTCAAGAATTTCACATACAGTGGATTCTTCGGGCACATCCTCTACTATCGCACAAGTCTCTTCCAAACACTCAATATAACAACATCCTGATAATATATTGCTAACCGTGTTGCACTCCTTCCTTTCTTCTTTCTGTAATCCCTCGCAACTAATTTTATACTGTGCTGCATCACAATTAACCTTACATTGATCTACACACTCGCCTGCATTACCAGCTTTAGCATAACCAACAAACGATACTAAAAATAAACCTGCTAGTAAAAACACAGTTAAAAATGATAATGCTTTCATAGTACTACCTCCTTTAAATTAACTTATTTTTGTTTTTAACAGTATCACAGACGAAAGTAATAATCAACCACATTTTATATATCATGTTGTTGCAAAGTGATAATGTCATCTTTTAAGTGTTTTTGGATAATTTTTGGATTTAGCAGGAATTATCCACAAGGGGATACATACCCGAACCTGACTCACCAAGGAACCCGAAGGTGGCGAATGGGACAAGAAAGAGACAGGTTAAGTCAAATAGTGCTCCATATCTGCGGTGGTTTCAAAATATTCTCGATAAAAAACGACAGAAAACCTAATTTCGATTTTTAAGCAGAATTGAGCTAGATTTATAAGAGAAAAGGTTTGGAAAACCAGGCTATGTATATGATTGCTTGAGTGTAGGGTGGGCTAATAAATGGTTAATTTACAAGTACAACCTATGTGTGTACAACCTACACAGATATGAAAATACCTGTTGACAAAAATTTTGAATTATGTAAATGTTAATGACACCTGCTGTAGTACTCAATGGACCTCGAATTGTGCAATTGAGGCGAATTTTAATTGTAATGTTTGTATTTATCCGCAAAATCCATTTTTTGGTTGCGACCCTATAACGGTGCAATAACACCTCTCTATTATTGAGAAGAGATAGACGAAAGATAAGAGTAAGGGCGAGAAATTGTCTCGCCCTTACTTTATCGTCATACTAAATTGATTATTCCTTAACTTCCTATCTTTCCTGTCCCCGTTATCTCACCAAAAATAGTCCATTATTAACACGCCCCTAGAAGGCAAAGGGGGTGAATGGGACAGATGGATGTGGAATATAGATATATCCCCCTCTCACTAAAATCCAATTCAAAAAATCTTGACCATTGCTGGGGTGAAGAAGCTCAAAAAACTTGGCAGTACCACACAGTTTAGCAATCCCAAGGTAATAGTAGGGCGATATACTCAAGGGGGTTTTGAAATATATTCCGGTTAACGATGTCTTAAATGTCGTTTCTTAGGTAGTGATAGCATTCTTTCACCATATGTTTCATAACAGAATGAACAATATTTCTTAGCATGCAAACTATGAAGAAATTTATCTTCAATATGTTCTCGATAGTATTTCTCACCACCAGATATTTCCTTACCACAGTTGTAGCAAGTATGGTAACTTCTAGCCTTTGTTTCCTTTAGGATTTTTATATTATCATACTTTCCCAATGTTTAATTTCCTTACTTTATATTCTTGCGAATCCATTCTTCCATTTTTACCACTGGAACATCTAGTTTGTATTCAATGGGTCTTTTTGAGCCAGTCCACTTTATTAATCCTTCTATTTCTAAAATCCCTAAAGTCATTCTAATTTTGTACTCTTCTGGCTTTCCTTTAAAAGGCCTGTCTGGTGACAGAACATGTCCTAAAAGCATAGAAAAAATCAGGTCTGTATTTATCAGGTTTTGACTTTTGAATCCTTCAATTATCGTTTCTAGGATAGTTTGGAAATGATTTATAGGACAATAGTGTTCGTAAGGATTATCTTTCCTTGCTATAGCAATAACAGAATGCCCTTTTATATTCCAATCAAAATATTTTGAACCAAATTTCCTTTCCGATGAAGGTATTTCTTCGACTTCTATAGTCGGAGTAGGTAGTAACTCTTCTTTTTCCTCCGGTCTAACCAGGAAATTTGAAATTTGTTGGAAAATGTTTGCTATATCTTTTATTTTAATTGTTAGAATATATTTATTCTCAGAAAGTTGTTTAACTCCATTTATAAATGGGAGTTTTAATAGGCTGATAATATATTCAATATCCTTAGGTTCTATTTCAAGTTGTTCTATCTTTTCTCTTCCTGCCAAACTATCAAAGGTAAAATAGCCCAATCTATCTTGTAAAGATTGCATTTCCTGAATAATTACTTTGAATTGTTCTAATAAATTTCTTCTGGAAAGATTTTGAGTTAGCAAATCCTCCAGTTGGGAAATTCTGTCACCTTTACCTGTGAATAAATCCTTTAATTCAGTTAGGGTAAAGGGGAATTTAGAATGTGCCTCTACGAGTTTTATTAAATACTCTGTTGTAAGCAAGGAAACAATATGCTCGTTTGCTCGTTCCTCTAAATTTCCTCCAGAAAAACTCGGGCCTACTACAACTATAAAATCAGCTTTGTTTTTCCTTTTGTGGTCTCTTAAAGAAATCCAATCTATCTGTCGGTCTATAATTTTGCCCGATTTGCTTGTTTTACCATCAACATTAATTTTGAATGACTCTTGACCGATATTTGCGGTAAGTAGTACATCTGTATCTCCTTTACCCCCGATAAGTTCACCTTCAAATCCTAAAAAATTAAAAGCGTCTTTTATTGCTTCTTCAAAATCGGTTGGAGAATCACTCTTAAATTGTGCTTCTTTTAAACGCATAGTAATCAAATTATCTCCTAAAGGAAATTTTACTGTTTCATCTTTTTCTTCACTAGTTTCTCCACTCCATTCTCTCAATCCAAAAAACCCTCGTTTCACCTTAACAAATAGGGATTTCTTTTCTTTTTGCTTTATATCGGAATAAATCACCGCACCCATTGTTGCTTCTGGAGTCTTACCATCAGATATAATTAATCCTTCCTTGAATGCGACTTTAGTAATCTCCCTCACCGAAATCGGTTTTTTCTCTTTTTTTAGAACATGATATGCAGCTTCTTTGAACTTCATACTATCTATCTCTACATCTTATTTTAAGTTTGCCACCTATATCAGATAATTTATTCAATCATGATTTCGTTTAATGTTCTGCATATTGATAAGTTTCAATAGACACTTAAGTCAGGTAAGCATGCCCATGCTATTTATGCAGTCTTAATCGTCATTCTATCTTATCTCTCTTGGCTAAATTATGTTTGGCGCACAGAATTTGTATATTCTCTGCTACTAATGAAGAACCACCTTTTGAATAAGGAATTACATGGTCGAAATGAAGATTGTCTTTCCTTCCGCATATAACACATCTTCCTTCATCTCTTTTCCAAACTTCTAATTTAACCGATGTAGGGATAAGATGACTATAGTCAATTTCATTCTGTTGTACCGTAGAATCGGTTATTATTTCGTCCATCATTTCTAACCTAAATTTGAAAACCTTACGAGCATTACTTATCTCTTGCCAGGCATCAACCAATTTAAACAAGCCATTATAGACCCAAATTCCAGGACGAATCTTCTCGTAAACCTTAACAGCTTCGGGTTCACCCTCACAAAGTTTGTATTTCATAGCAGCCTGATAAAACAACCCATTTTGAGTTAACTTACCCCTAGGGTTGGTCATCGGTTGGTCAGCCATTTTAGGATTATGAACACCTTCTTTTCTTGGTATATCATGACCTTCGTATATTAAAACTTTGCCGTTTTCCTCAATCTTATCTGCGTATGGGGCACCAGGACGTAAGTTCATCAAGATAACACTAAATTTGCCACGTATACGAAAATTCATTCCCTTTTGAAGGTTTACACTCTCTTCACTACACATTTCTAGATATGAGATTATATCACCTGTATTTATCATGAGGAGTCAACCTTAACTTTGGCTCTTCTTCAATTTCTACTAACACTTCCAATCATAGAACCTCTCTTAACACCATTATCTCACCGAAGCTGGTCTTTTGTCAACACACCTAAAGAAGGCAAAGGGGGGAGTGGGTAATAGGTATGACTAGTCATGCTAAAGTTAGAAGAATCTTTCTTTCTGCTCAATTAGCTATTAAACTATTAAACATGGAAGGAATAGAAGATAAGGTTAGGCAAGTTTTACATCAAAAACTTTTCTTTTTGGAATATGGCAGAAGGAATCCATTTGTAACTGAATGGAAGGAGATTAGAAAGGTTGTAGATAGTCTGATTCCTACCATTACCAGACTTCTTAATGAAGAGAGAGAAGAAACACGAAAACTGCAAGCCGAGCTTAATCAGTTGAGTTTCGGTAATGACCCTGCACGGGATCAACTTATAATAGAGTTAAGCAAACAAGGATTACCTAAAGCACAAATAGCCAGAATTGTCGAGATGTCCAGGCAAGGTCTATATAAGGCATTACGCAGGCTAGGTGTTTACAGTGTAAACTCGATTGACACAGATTAAAAAAAGGGGCAAATGTAGGCTTTTGCTCTCTACATACGCAATTTCAAAATAAATTTTTATTTTTCCAGTTATTTAGGATACTTATGCATCATTCCTTGTAATAATATAGTGTTTTATGAGAACAGTGCAATTATAGAGTAATTGATTTTCAACCGCAATTTAAAGCCCTTAATATAAAATATTGAAAAGTGGTAATAAAGGACAGGAAATCAACCAAGCCCTGAAAGTTGGTTCAGGGCAAGCCTGGAACGCATGCGTTCTACACCCTTTTATCATTTATTTGCGGGAAGACGGAGAGCATGAATAGGACACGGGACATAAAATAGTCACGAGACAAAGCACGAATGGGGTGAATGGGACAGGGGAATGCGGATTAGTTATATATCCCCGTCCCACTAAAATCAAATTCAAAATATCTTTTGTTTTCGGTATTTTACATATTATTGCTTGGCAACCCAAGGAATTGCTTTCTATGAGACTGTGCATTTCTATGAGAGAAGCATTTTTATGGGAATCAAACTTTTATGAGGACTGAATCTAAATGGTGAAATTCAGGGATGTTTATTATAATTATGAAAATTTACGTCATTATTTAAAAACATATTATATTGCGAGTTAATAGGATGGGAATTAAGTCTTTAAATCGGGTATGCACTGGCTGCAGTCGCAACAGCCTGAATGAGGGGTAGCATTTGGAGGCGTGCTGTACTTTAAGTCCCTGAGCCATATGGCGTGTTCCTGCCAAGTTTGAAATTTAGTCGTATCTCGGAATACATCAGTTACTTGAACACCTCGACTTTTATCCCAATTTACAATATAAAAAGGGACGCCCAATCTCATAGCTATTTCAGATAGTTTATCCTTTTTGTATGGGGTAATTACATTATCAATGCCTTTAATCTCCTCCCGTATAGCCACAATCTGTCCTTTTTTATTAAACAGAACACAATCAACATCAATATGATAGAGATGATCCTTTAAAGCATTATAGGTAAAATTTCTATAAAACATATCCGGCTGTGCAACTAGAGGCTCAGCACGTGAAGAATTGAGGTACCAGTCTTTTTCTGACTTATTACTCGTGGTAAATTCGCCCATTCAACCTTTCATAATTCTTTTTTTTAATTTCCCCTAGCAACCTATCGGCTTCAGCCTTTTGTTCAGGAGGCAAATCGGCAAATGCCTTGCTCTGCTTCAATTTCCTATATGGTTCTAATGTATTTAAAATCTCTTTAACCTGTTCCAGGGAAAGCCTGTTCGGGGTTCTATTGCCATTAGGTGGGGGAGTAGTAACTTGGTTGGCACCTGAGCTTACAAGCCTACTTACAACACCATTAAGTGGGTGCTCAGGTTTAAGGATGGCATTTTCTTCTTCTGCACTACTATTGCTTTTAAAAGGATCAGTATTTTGTTTTTTCTTCCTAGTTAAATAAAAAAATTTATTATTATCTTTAAAAGATTTAATATGATTACCTCTAGATTCTCTATTGTGCTGTTCCTCTCTAGGGGGAACAGGGTGTTCCTCTCTAGGGGGAATAGGTGATAAAATGTCATCTTCTTTTTGCTCATCCAGTCTTGTCTGATAGCATTCCCAAGTTTTGTCCGTGAGTCTAACAAACAGGGTATTATCCTTAGCCTTAAAAGTTTTTATTAGTTCTAGCTGTGCTAATTTTTTTAACCTTCTTGTAATCGGTGGCTTACTATGAATGTCAAAGTATTGGAGAATAGGAAGACATTCCAAAAGGTGTTTAAAATTAATCCGAACTTGTCTTTTACCATCTTTCGTAATTGCCTGTGCTTTCTTGTTTAATTCCCATCGCCGGATGTAATCAAGAATTATCCAGTCAACAGGGGACGTCTTATCAAGAAGCCCATTAGCTACTATCCCAAGCTGTGGGATGGTAATCGAATATTGAAGTTTACCCTTCAGTTCTTCCGGGGATTGGTGTTGAGAAAAAACTTGTGGTAAACTCTTCTTAGCTTTTCCTTGATGCATATATTTTCACTTCCCCCATGTGCTGGCAACACGTCGGGGGATTTTTTTATCACTCCTTATTCTTTTTCATCAATGCGGCATTTCTGAAGCCAGCCTTCCCATTCGTTTTTTGCAACCCTGATCCGATTTGAAATTTTATAGATCGGAAACCGACGTTCGGCACACCATCTGCGGAGGGTAGACAGGGGCAGGTTATAAAGTTTGGCTACCTCCTCTAAAGTCATAAATTTCGACTCATTTGTAATTTCTGACATTTTGTAACCTCCTATTTTTAAAATAAAAAAACCAGAACAAACTCACGGGGGTTTCCCCGTAAATTGGTTCTGGTATCATTTTTATATCAGGGGTTTATGTAGTATGCAAGGGGGCATTACAAATTAACTTTATTTAATGGTATTATTTTATTTGATGGTATTACTTGGTTTCATGGTATTACTTGAAAAGTTGAGGATATTGAGGGGTAGGTTGAGCTAGGGCTTACCCTGAGATTGGCTCAGGGCTTACCCCATTTATTTTATACCCTTATAGCTAGAAAAGCACTTAAAATGCCTGTTAAAGGCTATTAGAGAGTCGTAGAGCCACTTTCTTATTTCTCTGCTGTTATTTATTAAAGATAGGAGATTGTTCCATTGATGCTTTACATAAGTCTTTGGACTTCTTCTACCAAGACTACCCCATTTATTATTTTTTATATGTTATAAGCAGAGCAATACCAGTTAAAATGGCAATTGCGAGAAATTCTATAAGTAGAATTTGCCAGTCGATAAATATACTCTCAAAAAAAAACGATGATGCTGGTGGTGGGGGAAAAAGGAGTCCTGAAAAACGCAAATTATCTATTTCTACGTTTCTCAGCTTTCCGTTTATTCTTTTCTTTTCGTCGTTGTTCTGTAGGCTTGAATTTCTTATTGTATTCTTCGATTTCTTTGACAAAGTCTATTTCATCACATGAAGGTAACCTGAATGTCCAAGTTGTTTTCTGATTGTGATTTGTTACTGCAAAATCACCTAAGCCAATGACATCCATTCCTATTAATACGTCACATCCAGTTATTGAGCTTTCAGCTGCTCTTGCATAAATGACAACATTGTTAGGAAGATAAAGATTAACAAGATAAGTGTTTGTTTCATATTCTCTCGCAGAATCGCTAGAACCGACTACATGTAGATTGACTTTTCCACTTGGTTGAAGCCCTAAGCCGTCTATGACGTTTTTGCTTATAACCGTTCCGGTAGCTCCCGTATCCCAGATGCAGAGATATTGCTTTTTGATGGGTTGCGGAGATCCAATCGAAATATCAAACGCTTCACTTACCTGGATTTCATTTTGTAAAACGTTGACTTTTTGAGGAACTTTCGTAGTAAAACCAAAGATGGGTTTAGGCTGAAATTTCATTGGTAAGGGCTTAGGCTATTTGCCAAATGCCACTCTGGAATGAAAGGTTTGAGTATAGCTGTTTTCGCCTGGGAGGCAGTGTTGAATAAGAAAAGTACCAACAGGGTGCGTCTTTTTCATTTTTGTATAGGCTTCTAATTCGGTATCAAAAACACCAATGACCTCTTCGCCTACAATGGCAATAAATTTACCATTATAACTCTTAACAAGATCAGTTTGATACTGCTTATAGTATCTAAATTCTCGTTCAAGCATACAATGGTCAGTTTAAATACAAACAGTTTTCCTGTCAAGAGCCGATAATCTCATTTCCCCTCTTGACGAATGCTTTTTCTAAGAAAGTTGAGAACTTAGGATATGCAATTGCTTTACATTTCATGTATTATAACTTTTGTCGTATTCACCAGTCTTTAAGAGTAACACCAGCAATGAGGGCAAAAGTGACAGCCCATTTATGGGAAATAGAAGATATTGTAAATTTGTTAAATGCAAAATGACCCACTACCAAAAATTCAGGTAATACCCGAGAATGATTTAATTTTCGTCAATTTTTGTGCTAACGTTTTTGCTAACAGATTTTCCCGATTTTTGGGTATCCAGAGCAGAAACAGCACTCTTAAGGGCTTCGGGCGTAGGGTGAGAATATCTCATGGTCATGTGTATAGAAGAATGTCCTAGTAGCTTTGATACTGTGGCAATATCAATCCCAGAGAGAACAAGACGAGTTGCAAAAGTATGTCTAAGTGTATGAAATGATACACTTTTTAGATTGGCTCTCTTGCAAGAGTTTTCAAAAGCAGTCCTTAAACTTTTGATCGGATTACCTTTGTGGATAAAAACAGGAGTGGGAAATTCGTGGTGCCGAAGGCGGGACTCGAACCCGCACGCCATAACTGGCACTGCCCCCTCAAGACAGCGCGTCTACCAGTTCCGCCACTTCGGCAGTTTCTTTTTA
>Ga0209431_10001816_pt1 | contig 17450 bp, 20 predicted proteins | sample RifCSP13_3_FD_184021 | JGI IMG/M metagenome (GOLD analysis project Ga0209431, IMG submission 184021) | Soil microbial communities from Rifle, Colorado - Rifle CSP2_sed 13_3 (SPAdes) (version 2) | ecosystem: Environmental > Terrestrial > Deep subsurface > Rock core/Sediment | place: Rifle...
TTATTGAATCGGGGGCGAGTAATTATGGAGAATCAATCCAAGATTTTGGTATAAACCGTTCCGATGTAGTTGGATTTACCGCTCAAATTACCCGTTTCTTAAGTACGGTTGGGTCCACTTTCTATGCATCTTGTTATTCCCAGACAATTTGGTCCAACCGAATGGAGGCGACGTTGTACATGTATCGTACCGGTAATTGCGTTAAAGCGGGGAATGCAGATGGCCTGGAGTATTACAACGCGGTTCGCAACTATGCCTTCCCTGCAGTGGGTCCTGGATGCGCCTTCCCCACCAGCCCAACTCAAAATACCTGTCGTTAAATTTATTCCTGCTGCAGCCTTGCCGAGGTCAGAACCTTTGCATTAACGGGGACCCCTGCTACCTCGCCGCGACCTTCAAATAAGTAGACTGGCTCTAGCAATTCTCCTCGGGTTTCAACCAAAACTAATTTGACCGATGTAGGTTGAAAACGGTCAACTTTAGTAATGTCTATGACTGGGGAATCTTCTCTATCAGACTCTACCCAAATTACTTGACCTACTTCGCTAAGTACTGACTGAACATCCCTTATATCAGCAATTCTCACTTGATTAATGGTGAGGTAGACCCTTGGAAAAAAATAAGCTAATGTGACAAACTCTTCTCGTCGATTTATTAGAAGGAAAGTTTGATTCCCGGCCTCAAACAGGTTAAATATTTCCACCCCTTCTAATCCGCTGCGGTAACTAACTTCAACATAGTCAGCGCTATCTTTATCGACTTCAACCGTATTCTCAGTTTCGATATTTAAGTAACGAACTTGGGGGTTAATTAAACCAGTTGTAGATAGTTTTAATTTCGTTAGCTGCTGTGAAGCCATCCCAATGGCTTGCTCGGGATTTGGTAGATAATTCCCGGGTAAAACCTCCCTTAAAACAAAATCGGTAATTGTATGTCGCAGATTCCAAGGGTTTGAACGGATGGTTAGATTGCGGCCTTTTTGGGAAGAAAGGTAGATGGTATCGCCGTTGATATCAGTAAATATCTTGGGGTTTGTCGTGATGCCAAAATTTAAACTGATCTCTTTTGCTTTGGCGGGGTTGATTTCCTCCTCCGCCTCAATTGAATAGACATTGGCAGAAGATGGTAAATCGGCTGGAATCTCCAAGTTTCTAAGGTCTATCTCTGACCCAAGAGGGAATGTTGGAATTGCCAAATTAAGTTCCGATAAAACAGTTTTAGGATTTAGGATATTTACCAGAAAAACTAACAAGATCGTAACGGTAGTTACCGTTCCGGCTATTTTGAGAGTTCTTGCATTCAAGAACCTCTCCTGCAAATCACGGAGCGTTAAATTAAACATCACCATTCGACCCCGCACGCCTCCTTGCCATTACAGCGATATGGAACCGGTTCTGGTATGAATGGAGGCTGCATTGGGCAGAAACCCGGTCGCGAAGACCCCCCGGTGCATATGGTTCCTGAACCCAAGCTCCATTCGTAATGGAGGTGGGTTCCACCCATCCCAGTGTCTCCAACGTACCCGATGATGTCCCCAACCGCAACATGTTGGCCGGCTCTGACAGTTCTCGACAGCATATGTCCGTAGATCGCGACCAAAGTTCTTGCGCTGCCAATGGGGTTGTCGGCTTTGATGGTGATCCAGTTACCGTAAACACCGGAATTGACGTAGTTTCCGTTGGTAGTAGGGTTGTTGTCGTTGTCTCCGGTTACAACCCCTGAAAAAGTGGCACATATTGGTTCTCCCATTGGGACACCAAAGATATCGATCGCTTCAATTCTGCTGTGGGTTCCTACAAAAGAACCTTCAAAAATGTAACCGTGCTCGGTCGGCCAACCCCATTCTTCGCAAGATCCTTTCCCAGTTCCACCTCCGCCAATAGGGCTTGCGGGCGGTAATCCTGCAAACGCGTTGGCACAGGCGGCGGGATTTGCTTGCCAAGGGTTGGCGGTGATCCCGTTGATGATACAGTCGAGGGCTCCCTCCACATTTCCTAACTCCGCCACAAATAATTTAGCCGTGCCGCCACTTCCCGATCCTTGAACAGCATCATAGTTGTAGCCGACCCCCGCTTCCGCATCCAGGGTTGGGAAGGATTGATCAGGAAGAAGAAGGAGGTTGTAAACTCCTCCAGAGTTTGGTTCATCTTCACGAGGTTTTGCACCAATCCTTTCCCAAGCTGTTCCTGTGAGAGAAACTTTGGAAGTAGTGTCTAGATTTCCTCCGGCTCCGCCGGTGGCACTCACGGTTTCGCTACAAGTATCCGGATTTTCGGGGTTAGTGCATTGCTGTTCAACATCAGCCTCATCGACTTTTTTAATTTTCCAAGCGGCAGTCCAATCTGTAAAAAATTCTGGATCGGGATTTGGTAGATAAGTTACATCGATGGGAGTAGGATCGAAGAGAATATTTCCCTCATCATCATATGCTGCACAATTTGAAGAGTTGACACTTACCTCTTCGCCCGGGGGGAAAAGTGCCTGCTTTAAAATCCCAAAGCGGTCGGCCAAGGGGGAAACTTCTCCAAAACGGGCGGGGATTAGATAACTTTCACCGGCTGCGCGATCGTAAAATCCTCCTGAGGTTTCTCCATAATCGGTCCCCACCTCTTTATTAAATTTCGTTTGTTCATCCTCTTGGTTTAAGATTATCGTTCCCGCTACTAGCTTTCCTTCCGATCGGTAAAGGGTTTTCAGGATTTCCTCATCATTAAAACCGTTCGGTGGGGCAAGTTTGGCAAGAGACCCAGTAATTCCGCCGGGTTCCTCTTTCTTTTTGTCAAAGCTCCCATCGACCTCGGGGTTAGCGGAAAGAAGGAGTTGATTCGCTATCCTTAGATAATAGGGCATGGTAGAGTTGCTGAAGGTTGTTTTTCCTCCATCCTCGGTCTGTTTACCCCACAGAAAGCTATTAACAAAGCAGGCAAGCTGCCCCAAAATACCCGAGCAAGTATCCTCCTCAACCAGTGCACCAGATGTTTCTCCTAACTTGGATTCCATTTGCTGGCCACCACGACCCTGGCCCGGGCAGAGTTCTGGCGTGGTTTGGGCAATAGCTGATGTGGAGAGGCTGTAGGCTGAAAAAACGAAAAGAAAAACAAAAATTACCTTGAGTAAGGAATATAAGCGCATCACCCAATCTTATCAGAAAATTTAACCAGTTAACCCGCTTAAAACAGTGTTAACGATAAAAACTGCTCCAAGAATAATGAGAAGTCCCATGATGGAATAGGTGACCGCTGCTTTGGCATTTCCAAGCTGTTTCTCATCTCCGCCGGAAACCATATACATTATTCCTCCGTAAACTAAGACCAGAATGGCAACCCCGCCGGCAATTCCCAGAAGCATGTTAATTGTTTTTACAACAATGCAAAAGATTCCAGCAACTTCTTCGGTAGTGCAATTACTGGTAAGACTATCAACGTAATTTGCGATTGTACCCCCAGCCCCCGCTACGGCCCCCTGGCCGGTGCCGCTTCCCGTTGAAGCAGAAACGCTCTGGAAAGGGGACAACAACAAGAACAAGATTGTTAGTAAGACCCAAATAATTTTCATCGCTTTGCTTTTACTGCGTAGAGCAAACGGCTAGGTTTCCCGCAACCCCAGTTAAGACCGTTTGTACTACCAATACCGCGCCTAAAACGATAATAAGTCCGACAACAGCTGCAGTGATTCTACCGCGTGATTGCTCAACGGCAATCTTATCTCCGCCGGAGGTCATATACTGAATTCCCCCCAGGACGAGGTAGATTACAGCAATTGCCCCAGCGATACCGAAGATAAGAGTTAATACTCCGCCAATCGCATCGCAAACGTTTTCCCATTGCAAAGGGTTATCGATCGCAGCAAAAGCAGGAGTTGCAGCAAGGAGCAGTCCCCCAAAGGACGGTCCTAACGTGGTTAATGTTTTCTTAAGGTTTAGTTTCACTTATTTATTCACCTCCTTAAATATTAATTTCATTAATTTTCTGTCTAGTTTTTTCATTAGCGTATTTCGGCTACCCACAAATTATATTGCTATCGATATCGATAATTCCACAACCAATAACTCGCAAAATTAAAACGGAAGCAAAAAGGAATACTAAACCCATCACCGCAGCGGTAATGCGGCCCTTTGCTACTTCCAGCCTCTCCGGATCCCCTGCTGAAGTTGCTACCTCATAACCGCCAATAATAATAAAGAGGATGGCAAAAAGGGTCCCGACACTGTAACCGAACTCGAGAACTTGACCGGCTAATCTTGCCGGATCGGTTGAAAGGGTAATAAAACCCAAATCAATCTCATCAGCCCAGGCGATCTTGGGTAAAAAGAAAGAAGTGACGGCGGGAACTAGAGTTAAAAGCAGGTTTTTTCGCATTTCAAGGAGATAATAGCAGAAGATTGGCTAAACGCGCTAGCTTATGTCAAGAAAGTTTAAGCGCTTTTTCTTCTGCCTTTTTAGAGAAAGCTTGCTAAAATGGGGATGATCCTTCTTACCATGATAATTAAACTGCCCCACCTCAAGAAAATCTTTCTTTTTGGCCTTATCCCCCTTCTGATTACTTTTCTCTTTGGTTTTGTCTTTGCCGATGAGCTGGATCAAGTTACTGCCGATCTTGCCAAGCAGCAAAAGCAGCTGGCTTCCTTGGAAGCGCAAAAGAACCAGCTGGCAAGCGACATTAACTCCACCTCTGTTTCTCTCTCCCAGATTTCAGCCCGGCTAACTGATGCAGAAGCTCAGCTAAGTGCGATTGAGAAATCTCTTAAAGTGAAGGAGGACACTCTTAAAGAATTTGAAGAGGATCGAAACTCCCTCATCCGCGAGCTTTATAAGCAGGGCAAATTCTCTTCTTTAGAGGTTTTCCTGGGGAGTGACGATCTGGACACCTCCACTAAGAACCTCTTCTACTACGACGAGAACCTCGATCTTTTAAAAGACCGCATCACCGCCTTAAATGCGGAAGTGGAAATATTTAAAGCCAACAAAGCCGCGGCCAAGAAGTTAAGGGATGAGTTGGCATCGCTGCGAAGCCAGTATGCTTCCCGGTTGGCCTCCAGCCAAAACCAATACGCTTATACCAGCTCCCAGTTGGCTGCGACCAAATCCAGCATTAAAAACTTGAGCGCCAAGCAGTCCCAGCTCATCTTGGAGAAGTTTGCCGCCTCCGGCGGAACCGAAACCGTGGGGGAAAATCCTGCTGCTTCCGAACCTCTGCCGGCTCCCGGGTTCTCCCCGTCTTACTTTATGGCCACTTACGGATTTCCCCATCGGATTGGGATGAGTCAGTATGGGGCGAGGGGGCGGGCGATGAAAGGCCAAAGCTACCAGACGATTTTGAACGCCTATTATGGCCATACCGCCACGACCGCGACCAACATCCCCACGACAATTAAGGTAAACGGCTGCAATGAGTATGGTCAGTGCTGGAACAACTACACCTACAACTTTGAGGATTACTTAAAGCACCTTTACGAGATGCCCTCCTCCTGGCAAAGTGCAGCTCTCCAGGCCCAAGCGGTCGCGGCTCGTACTTATGCCTTGCGCTACGCCCTTCAAGGTAAGGCGATTTGCCCGAGCCAAAGCTGCCAGGTGATTAAAAAGGAGATCAATGCCGCAAGCTGGCAAAACGCGGTGAATGCCACCAAGGGGAAAACGGTGGGGGGCAATAATCCCTTGCCGACCTTTTACCACTCCACGGCGGGCGGCTACACCATCTCTAAACTTACCTGGATCAGCTACTGGTCCTACAACGATGGGATTAAAGACTTCTACAACTCCACTACCGCCTACGAACAGATTGCCGGCTCTCCTTGGTACCACACTGGCTGGGGCCACCGCACCGGGATAAGCGGCCAATACAATCCCTGGCTCACCACCGAGGAGTTTGCCGATATCTTTAATGCTTTTCTTTTGTGTAAGACGGGTAGCCAGCCCTACCAGCTCAAGAGCGATTGCGAATACACTCAGTATCTCTCGCCCATTGATAAGGGGGGTTGGAGCATGAGTAAGGTTCGAAGCGAGCTCCAGGGGAATGGCATCACACCAGTAACTTCTATTACCGCCGTTGTAACTACCTATATTGGTGGTTCGGTTCCAGCCAATACGGCCTCCATTTATGTTTCCGGTTCCCACGGTACCTATTCCTTCTCCGGCCGCTACTTTAGGGACATGTTTAACCTCCGCTCCCGGGGTACCTTGGCCATCAAGACCTACCGTTTTGATGTGGGCTATTGCTCTTCCTCATCCTGCACTTCCCCAACATTTAAGTAATTTTCTGTTATCATAATCCTGATGGCACAGGATAGGATGGAAAGCGGAGAAAGCCGTCAGTTGGCCGTTAAATCCTTTAAATTAGAAGGTTCTCGTTCCTCTTTAGAGCGCGGACGTTTTATCCAAGTTTTCGAATACAATCCTCCCGAAGGGGATAAAATACCTCAGAACCGCGGCAAGCTTTTTGCGGTTGTAGATCTTTTGGTTGGGCAGGGTGTGGATGCGGTTTTGGCGGGCAAGTTGGTTTGGGCCACCCTAACCGGCAGCTTTTATGACCCCTCCGAGGAGATGCCGGTAAGGGCCTTGGAAGAGGCCGTTTATGCGGCCAGGGATCGGTTGCGGGACTTTAGCGAGGGCAGCACCCTTCATTTGGTTGCAGCTTCGGTAGTTTCGGATGTAGCTTACCTGGCCAGAGTTGGGGAGGGAGTGCTTTATCTTCGTCGAGGACCGGAGGTGCGCGATCCCTTAAGCGGGGAGGAATCGGTGGCGGTCTCTTCTCAAATTTTGGAGCCGGATGATGTTTTGGTCCTGGGCTCCCCTGTTTTTGGCAAGAACTTTAGCGTTGGGAACCTTCCCCAAACCGAATTCCTGGTTAAGCAGTTTGAGGGCGGGGCGCGGGTTCCCGGCTTTGCCGCGGCCCTTTTGACTGCGACCCCCACCCTGGAAGCGCGGGAAGAGGCGGTGCGGCGCTCTCCGGCGGCCAAAACGGTTTCCTCCATTATTCGCCGGGTTCAGAAGGGAACGCAAAACTTGCCAAATCTACCAGCGACATTGCGCAGCATCAAATTACCCAGTCCCTCATCTTGGGGCCAATCCTTATCTTCTTGGTTTAAGCAAAGAGTTTCCCACGGGCAGGAGCTGGCCAAGGAGCGCCAGAAAGAAGCGGAGTACCCCGAACCGGTAGCAGTTTCCCCTAAAGGACAAAAGAAGCTGAGTCCCCGCAGTCTTTCGCGCATTATTCTGCTTTTGATTTTGATTTTTGTGGCTTCGGTGGCCTTTACTACTTACCGCCAAGCCCAAGCGGCTCGCCAGGAGGAATTTAACCGTTTGATGGCGGAAGCCTCCCATCAGCTGGCGGAAGCAGAGGGGTTGGTGGGGCTTTCTAACGAAAGCGCAGTGGAGATACTGGTTGAGGTTTTGGCAAATCTGGATCGAGCCCATGAAGTTTGGCCCAAGGGAGAAGGGGTGGAGGATCTGCGCTCCCGGGCAGAAACTGCTTATAAAGCGATTGAGAAGATTACGGATGTAGCGGAGACCGATGCCGTTTATGACTTAAGTTTGCAGGAAGCCGGGGCGGTGGGGGCGGCCTTGGCGGGAACCGGGAATACCTTATATGCTGCAATTCAGGGCGGAGGGATCTACGGGGTGAATCTCTCCGGCGATCTTCCCCAAGTTTCCCGGGTGGGCGGGAGCGGTTTTTCCGGAGTGCGAGAGTTGGTCTGGGAGCAGAACCAGCTCTACGCCTTAACCTCCCAAACCCTTTATCGCTACAACCTTTCCAGCAAGAAATTGGATGAGCCCCTTACTTACGAGGGCTTTGATAAAGTTGCCGAGCTGGGAACTTACTTAAGCAATATCTATTTTCTTGCTCCTCAAAGCAACCAAATCTTTCGCTTCCTTTACACCCCCAACGGCTACTCGCGCGCCAGAAACAGGATTGAGGACGATACTTCGGTGGAAAGCGCCGCGGGGATGGGGATTGATGAGGATATTTGGGTAACTCAGGATGCCACGGAGATAACTCGAATTTCAGCCGGTAAGAAAGCTGGATTTGCCGTCAGCAATCTTTCTACACCTTTTAAGCAATTGAGCAAGATATTTACCCTTCCTAACTACAAGAACCTTTACCTATTGGATGTGGGTAATTCCCGCATCGTAATCTTGGACAAGAGCGGCAGTTTCTTGGGACAGCTTAAAGGAGAGATGATTGGGACAGCCCGCGATTTGTGGGTCCCATCAGGAGAAAAGTCCCTTTATTTCCTCTCCGGCAGTAAGATTTATAAGGTCAAGCTTTAAACTCCCCGATTTTACTTTTTCCTTACCTGGGATTATGATGGGGCCAAATGGCCGCTTCCCTCGTAAATTGGCTTTTGGAACTTACCTTTCCGACTCGTTGCGTTTCCTGCGCAAAAAAGGGAAAGCTCTTATGTGATGATTGCGAGGGAAAGCTTTCCCCTTTGTCTTTCTTTTCCTGCTTGGTTTGCGGAAAGCCCTCTTTAGGAGGGTTTACCCATCCCACCTGCTCCGATCGCTTTAACCCTGAGCGAAACCTCTCTTTCTTCTCTTACCGGGGACCGGCCCGCTCTCTGGTTAAGTCCCTAAAATACCAAGGATTAAGGAGTGTGGCGGAATTGATGGCGGAATTGGTTTTAGAAGATTTGGCCGAGAAAGGAATTACTTTCGGTAGGAGTGCTTGGGTGGTGCCGATTCCCTTATCCTTTTGGCGGCAAAACGAGCGGGGCTTTAACCAAGCGGAGATTTTTGCCCGGGCTTTGGCGAAAAACCTCAAGCTTAAAATCCTTCCTTCTCTTCTTAAGAGAGTCAAAAACACCTCTTCCCAAACTGCTCTTTCTAAGGAGGAGCGTTCCCAAAATGTACATGGGGCATTTGCGGTAACACGCCGAATCCGAAAAAAGGACATTCTTTTGGTTGACGACGTTTTAACCACCGGAGCAACCGTGCGTGAGGCGGCAAGAATCTTAAAGAAAAAAGGGGCTAAACAAGTTTGGGTTTTGACGTTCTCCCTGGATTAGTAGGAGCGGAAGTGGGTGTGGCCTTGGGTGGCGGCCATTTTGCTGTAGAAACCCAGTTCGGGATTTAAGTTATTGGAATCGTAAAGGAACTGATCCATTCCCTCCCAAAGCAGAAACCAAGCGGCAGGCTCTAAGAAAACCACCAAGAAAGAAAGCAAAATGCTTTTGGTGGGATCATCGAAAACAATCAGAGTAGCGGCAATCATAAAGAGAACGCCGGTTAAGATCATGGAAATTCCTCGCCGCATCACTTTTTTCTTCTCCTCTAAAAGCAGGTGGTAGTGCTTCTCAAAGTGGGCGGAAAGGCGGTTTTTGATTTCCTCTTCCCGGTTGCTGCTTCTTTCTTTTTTGGGGATATTGAGGATAAACTCAATATCTCCTTTGCGCTTGTCGCGAGAGGCTCGGCGTACCTCATCTAAAAAATCGGCGGAAAGGGCCCGACTAGAGTCAGACCTGAGATCAAAGCCGGAGAAGAGTTCCTCGTAATTATTTAGCCTTAAGCTGATTTGGGTGTTTTCGCTGGAAGGTGGTTGGTGCTCCATACTATAAAGATACCGAAATTGCTCTAAAGTTTTTGGTTTACTCTCCCGCGTAGGCTTTTTCTAGAGTTTCGATATCTAATTTCTTCATCGGGAGGAAAGCTTGGGTCACGCGCTCGATCTGCTCGGGAGTTCCCTTTTCCATCATCTCGTCCATCCTAGCGGGAACCACCTGCCAGGAAACTCCGTACTTGTCTTTGAGCCAGCCGCATTGTTCGGACTCAGGTACCGCAGAAAGCTTTTCCCAAAAATAATCCACTTCTTTCTGTTCCTTACAGTTGATGATCAGAGAAATCGCCTCGTTAAAGGAGAATTTGTGGGGATGGGCACTGTCCATTGCGGCCAACCACGTATCCCCCAGCTGAAAGTCGGTAAAGGTAATCGTTCCCTCCTTGTCCGGCTCCATCCCATTGGGATAGCGGGAAAGGGTGCCCCGCTTGGAGTTTTTGAAGACAGAAAGGTAGAAGTCGGTGGCCTCCTCAGCCTTGCCCGCAACCGCTCCGACAAACATGAGGGAGGGAACGATAAATGGCCGCGGCTCCCCCTCGGGGTTTGTAAGAATAAGCTGCCAGGAAACCCCATACTTATCCTCCACCCAGCCGTAATGCTTGCTAAAAGGGTATTCCTGCAGTGGCATCAAAGCCTTTCCTCCTTCGATAAGCTTTCCCCAGGTCTTATCTAAGTTTTCCTTCGCATTCTCATCCTGGGAAGGATCAAAATTTAGAAAGAAGGAAATTGAGGGGTTGATTTTAAACAGGGGCCCCGCGCTTATTGCCATAAAGGATTGTCCGGCAAGCTCAAAGGAGATCACATCCGTATCTCCAGAGGGAGTATTTCTTAGGGTTGTAACACTTCCTACTTTTGAATTAGGAAAGAGAGAAACGTAAAATTCGCTGGCTTCCTTAGCTTGCGTGTCAAACCAAAGGTGAGGAGTGATCTTAGACATTAGCGAGCAAAGAACTGGCCCAGGTAATAAGGCCAAATTACCAGAGCCAAAACACCGGGCCAGAAAGGAAGGTGGAGAAAGCCAAGGGTAAAAAGCCAGCCGATAAACCAAACAGATCCTGTAAAGGTGTGCTGCTCAACTTTAATTAGGCTCATCTTTCCTATTTATAACCTTTTTACCACTTCGGCGTAAATGCTCTTATAAAATCCTTCTTGGCAAGCGGGAAATGTAAATGGCGGCGGCAAAGCTGAGTAACCCCATCACGACAAACATGGAGTTAAATCCGAAAAATGTGACCAAAAAACCTCCGGTTATTGCGCCGAATGTGGTCGTAAAGTAATTGATAGATTCCCATGCTCCCCATTCCCGCCCGGACTTATGCCCGTCGAGATGTTTGGAGTAGACCGCATCAAAAGCTGGGGAATAAATCGCCTCTCCCAAGCCAATAATGCTTTGCACGATTAAAAGAGACCAGATTGAATTAACCAGGGTATAGCCGAAAAACGCCAACCCCATAATGGCGTATCCCAAGACCACAATCATTTCGTTTTCCTTTAAGCGGTCGGCATACTTGCCGGAGATTAAAGTGGTAATCCCTGCCGCCAGCGCGTAAACTCCGAAAGCATAGCTGGCATCCAAAAGATCGCCGCCGACCCCCTCAACAAAAAGAGCATAGATCGGCCCCAGCATCGCCCCGGCAATCAAGATTAGCCCGTTTGTTAAAAGAAGGATTCTGATCTGCTTATTAAAAAGTTTCTTCATGGCTTAAGTTAGTTTAATAGTTTTTGAATGAAGTTTTTTAGTAGGGGCAGTTTTAGCTGGCGGAGGGTGTGGGATTCGAACCCACGAGCCGCTTTCGCAGCAACGATTTAGCAAACCGTCTCCTTAAACCACTCAGACAACCCTCCGCACTAATTTTAACAGCAAGTTGATTTTTCAGGAATAGCAGGTAAGATTAAACCACAAGAACGCTAAAAAGAGAATAAGGAGGAGTAGATTATGTATCGGATTATTCGAGTCGGAAAGGGCTTTGACCCAGTTTTGGCGGTCACACCCGTTGATGCGGATTATTCCACGCCGGAGGCCCATTTTTACCTTTTGGATTGGCTCCGGGCTACTCTCGATAAGAAGCCCCTTGAGTTTGAGGAAATAGACCGCAGCAGAGTTTTGGATTATTTCAGCGGGCATGCCGATGGCCTGGGGTTTGAATTTCCTCCCGAGCAGGATTTTTCCAGCTTGGAAGATTTGAAAACTTTAATCGAGAAAAAACGGAATGAGTCCGCAAGAAACCGCTTGGCAAAACTAGATAACAAGGAGGAAGGATGAACGACATTATGAGGGATGCTTGGAAGCTTCTGCTTCCCAAGCTTTGGAAATCTAGAGGAATGGGTATCAACGAGATTCTCGAGATCGACTTTGGTTCTTCGATCGACGGAATTGATGTTGTTAAATACTTCACTGGGACTTTAGAGCTGTTGGATTACGACTCCAATACTGGCAAATTCTTTCCCGCAATCTATCAGAACGATGCTGATTTTGTGTGGGAACCACTTCCCAAAGGCGTCAACACCATCGCCGAATTTTTACGGTATCGAGAAAAGATTGATGCTTGGCGGAAGGTAGCAAAGAAGATTAGCCACAAGCGGGCCCGCTCCCTTCTTAATAAAATGCCCTTGGAAAGGGATTTCTCCGCCATGGGCCCCCAGTATTTAGGGGCCGTGGCCCACTACTTAAAATGTCAGGATTGCCGCAGTTTGGGTTTGGCGAAGATTCGTCAGACTGAGCTGGAGCACAAGAAGGCTCTTTTAATCTGGGCAGAAAGCGGAAGCTATCTGCCAAAGGAAAAACCAAACAACCTCCATGAGGTTTACGCTGCCGAGCATGTGCTTTCCTGCAAATCTCCCCACTGCACTACTTTTCTTACCCACTGGGAACACTACCAGCGAAATTCGTCGGGTGATTCTATAAATCAGGCGGTGGCCGGCATCTTCCCGATCTTAATCGAAGTTTTCCTCCGCGCCGGCTGGATGCTGGATGAGCTTTTTACTCTGCAGCGCCAGCGCGTCCGCATCCTCTTGGAAGATGCAAAAGAGGCGGCTGGTGACCGGAACATAAATCGACTGCAGTATCTTATGTACGCGGTTGAAGCTCAGGTGGACGCTTTGCAAAAAATGGTCCGGATCTTAAATAAACGCCCTCCTCGGATTCTTCCCAAGCCCAAGCCGAGGAAACTCAGGAAACCCAGAAAACCAAAAGCAGACTTGTTGGCGGAAGCAACCGGCGGCAAGCTACATTGGAATGACAAGGGGATGAGGGATTGGGAAAAGGGCTGGGAACCATTCACTAAAGGTACCCGGGTGGAAGTACGGGTTCAAGAAGATAAATACCCACCCTACGGCCATTGGCTTAAAGGTACCGTTGAAGAGGAATTTCTCGACAGCGAGCGGGCTATCGTCGTTAAATGCGATAAGCGCTGGCACGAGAATATGAGCAACTATCTCGGTCACGGTGCCACCATCATGGTCATGCACAACACCCGCCGCGGTATCCTATCCCGGATCCGCAAGGTCGAAGGAGAGTGACTTATGGCGAAATCCAATTTTTCGGATAAGTTTTTGGAAGATTTGGAGGACTGCCTTTTGGGTTCGCTGCCAAAGACGCAGGTTAGAGATCGCCTCCCTCAATTTAAGCAGTATGTTGCAAAGTTGGAAAAGATCGCGGAGGTTCTTCGGCAAACGGCCCGCAAATCCGGGGTTAGCATGGATGAAGGTACCTACTTTGCCCGTCTCGATAAGAAAAAGACCGACCGGGCCTTCCGCAAGTTGGATCGGTTAAGAAAGGTTTGAGACTTAGTTTTGTTCCCCAGCGGGAAGAAATTTTCGCTGGGGTCTTTTTTGTTATATTTCAATTAATGGCCGAAACTCCTGGTAAAGAAACTGTTCTCTTAGAGTGGGAAGCTGCGGAACGGGTCTACAAGAAGCATTCTCCCGCCTATTTTCGAAATCTCTTTGTTCTGCTTTTAATTCTGGCTCTCGCCGCCGCTTTCTTTAAGCAGTTCTTGCTGGCGGTACTTCTTATGGCGGTTTACTTTGTGAAGTGGGCCTTAGAGAAGAACTTGCCCAAAAAGACCAGCTATGTGATTTCCAACCTAGGAGTGCGCGCCCACGGACACCCTTATACATGGGATCAGCTTAAAAGCTTTTGGTTCGATGAGGTGGATGGATCGGGCGTTTTGGAGATCGCGACCAAGCCCATTTACCCTGGGACCATCTATATGGTTTTAAATGCGGAAAAGAAAGATAAGATTGCCGAGATTCTTAGTAAATATATTCCCTTAAAGACAAAAGTGGAGGAAGATATAACCGAGAAGATCTCCGCTCGGATTAACCGCTGGTTCCCCTTAGAGTAAGAATATTTAATAAATAAAAGTTAGCTGGTGCTCCCGACTGGATTCGAACCAGTATTTTCGGCTCCGGAAGCCGACGTTCTATCCGTTAGACTACGAGAGCTTAGCGACCCACCAGCGCTTTAAAGCTGGCAGAGATTGGACTGAGATGAAGTAAGCGGTGGCCGGGACCAGTGCGCTTAGGTAGTAACTTGAGACTCCGATTAGCCAAAACACAAAGGCGGTAACGGCGTAAGTTACTCCCGCTACGGATAGAGTCCTAACAAGGCTGGTTTCCCAAGCTTTATCGGTTTCTACCCTAAGGTTTCGGCCTTTGATTTCCGCAACCTCTTTTTCCAGTTTTTGCAATCGTTCTTCTAGCTTCATTTCTGGCGGTGGGGGCGGGATTCGAACCCGCGAACCCCTTGCAGGGTTTTACGCTCTCCAAGCGTACCGATTCAACCGCTCTCGCACCCCACCAAACTTCTGGCGGTGGGAAGAGGATTCGAACCTCTGATCCCCGAAGGGACTCACGCTCTCAAGGCGTGCGCAATCGTCCGCTCTGCCATCCCACCTGGTGCGCCCGACAGGATTCGAACCTGTGATCTCCGGCTCCGCAAGCCAGTGTTCTGTCCAGCTAAACTACGGGCGCTTAACGATTATTTATTTTAACAGGAGAGAGTTAAACTTCCTAAAATCTTGACTTTGTAGTCCATAATGAAGAGAAACCCAATTCTCTTAAGAAAGGAGAAGATATGATTTCTTCGCTGAGCTTTAACCATAAGCTTTCTTCTGCGGAAGCTTTAGCGAGAATGCGGGAAACTTTTCGCGAACTTCAAAAGGATATTCCCGCCCGGATCGGCACTGTCCAGGAAGGCTGGGTTGTCAATGGCGGCTTCCTGAGGCTCTCGGGCGAGCTGGTTAATTTTGTTGCGGTTATTACTCTACCGAAACCTGGTCAACTGGATCTTTTTATGTTCGCTTCCTTTCCGGGAGATAAGCTTCTTTGGAAGAAAACGGAAAAGATTCTTCGTGAAGCAATCGAAGAACAGTTATCCTATTAGTTTTGCCTTTAAGGTCGATTTTTTAAATCGGCCTTTTTTATTGGGATAGGTATTCTTCCAGGGTGAGGCCGCTTTTATAAAGTTTTGTCGCTAAGCTCACTCCCACAAAGCGGCTATGCCAAGGTTCCCAGATGTAGCCGGTTATCGCTTGCTTGCCGTAAGGGTAGGAGACGATAAAGCCATACTTGTAGGAGTTCTTTTGGACCCACTCTGCTACCGGGTGGTTGGTAAAGGCCGTAAAGTCCGGGTCGCCCACCAATCCCAAATCCACCGTGGTTCCCAGCTGGTGCTCGGAGTGGCCGGGGAGAGCGGAGCCCTGGGTGGCAATCGTGTAGCCGTACTGGCTTACCCAGTAATTGAAGGTGGCAACTTGGGTCTGATAGGAGCGGTAGGCGGAGACAACGGAAAGGTTGTAACCAGCCTGCTTGCCGGCGCCCACGAGCTGGTAAAAGTAAGGGAGAACACTTCCTCTTAATGATTCTCCGCTTGCGCCGTTTACTCCGGTAATGGCCGTGAGGCCGGGGGGAACGTAAGTTGAAGGTAGGGCATTGAACTTATTGACGTGGGCTAAGACCATGTCGCCTTCAACCGGCAGGATGTAGGAGGAGGTGAAGGTGTCTTGGGCTCCCAAGACCGTCTGCTGGCTCTCGGATTCAACCGGGGGAAGGGTGGTAAAGAGATTCCACTGCTCGTTGGCCTTAATCTCATCGGGGCTCACAAAGCGGCTTCCAGACCCAATGGAGAGGACTAAAAGGTAGCCCAAAATCGATAAAAGCTTTGGATTTACGCTCATGGCCTATTATAATCTTTCCCCTTAGCTTATAATTAAGTCCTGGAGGCGTGACCGAGTGGATTAAGGTGCCGATCTCGAAAATCGGTTGGGCGCAAGCCCTCAGAGGTTCGAATCCTCTCGCCTCCGCCAGCCAAATTCCCCGCCCGCGTAAAATAAACTAGATGAATGACCCAATCGAAGAGGTAAAGCGCAAAACCGACATTGTGGAGCTGATCTCCTCCTACCTTCCCATAAACCGATCCGGCAAGAACTATAAAGGCTTGTGCCCCTTTCATAGCGAGAAAACCCCTTCCTTTATGGTTTCTCCCCAGCTTCAAATCTTTAAATGTTTTGGCTGCGGGGAAGGCGGGGATGCAATTGCTTTCTACAGCAAAATGGAAAGTGTTTCCTTCGGAGAGGCTTTAAGGGAATTAGCTAAACGAACGGGAGTAAAGCTCCCCTCCACCAAAAAGGATCCTCACGAGGAGCTGCGGGAAAAGATCTACGAGATCAACCGCCTCGCCTCCGATTACTTCCACTACGTTTTAACCGATCACGAGCTGGGCAAGCCCGCTCTGGAATTTTTAAAGAAGCGGGGAGTTGGGAAAGAAGCGGTGGAGGATTTTAAGCTGGGCTACGCCCCCTCCTCTTGGGACAATTTGGGTCGTTTCATCTTAAAGAAGGGCTATTCCCGCACGGATTATCTTCAAAGCGGGTTGGGAACCCGCGCCGATAACCAACGCGGCTACTTTGATTTCTTCCGGGGGCGCATTATTTATCCTTTAAGATCTGCGACCGGTAAGTTTGCCGGGTTTGCCGGCCGATCTCTTGGTCAGGAGGAAGAAGGACCAAAATACATCAACACCGTCGAGACCCCGGTTTTTGAAAAGAAGCGCTACCTTTACAACTTCGATTTAGCTAAGCAGGAGATTAAAAAACAGAAGACGGCAGTACTAGTAGAGGGGGAGATGGATGCAATCGCTCTTTATAACGGAGGTATTAAGAACGTTCTGGCGACCAAAGGAACCGCCGTCACTCTCGAGCAGATCGCCTACCTGGCAAAGTTTGCTCAGAAATTGGTCCTTTGTTTCGATCGCGACTCGGCTGGTTTGGAAGCAACTAAAAAGGGTATCTTTATTGCTCAATCGGCGGGATTTGATGTCGCGGCTGTTCTTCTTCCTGAAGGACTGGATCCGGATGAGGCTTTGCAAAAGGATTCGGAGGAATTTAAAAAATCCATCGCCAAGCCTTCCCCCATCTTCGATTTCTACCTGGATTCCGCTCTCGCCCGTTTTGATCGCCAAACCCCAACCGGTAAAAGACAAATTGCCGAGGAGCTTCTCCCGGTCCTAAAGAGTTTGGCTAATGAAGTGGAGAAAGCCGCCTACATCACCCTTCTTTCCCAAAAAATCGGGATTGAGGAGGAAGTTTTGTGGCGACAATTAGAAAAAGAGACAGGGATTGAGCTTCCTGGCCGGGAAGCTAGAGCCATCCTTTCTTCCGTCACCTCTTCCAAGAAGCAGAATTATCTTTTGGGGATTTTGTTTTCTTTGCCGGCGGAAAAGATTCGTCCCGCCCAAGCGAGGGTGGCTGCAGAAGACTTGACGGATCCTATCCTTCAAGAGATACTTATGAGCCTGCGCCGTTATTTAAAGCAGATAAAGCAGTTTAAGCTCTCGAATTTTTCTGTTAAACTGGGCGAAGAAGCCCAGAAGAAACTGGCCGACTTGACGCTTTTAG
>Ga0209431_10001818_pt1 | contig 17439 bp, 10 predicted proteins | sample RifCSP13_3_FD_184021 | JGI IMG/M metagenome (GOLD analysis project Ga0209431, IMG submission 184021) | Soil microbial communities from Rifle, Colorado - Rifle CSP2_sed 13_3 (SPAdes) (version 2) | ecosystem: Environmental > Terrestrial > Deep subsurface > Rock core/Sediment | place: Rifle...
GCTCTAATAAAAGTAAACATTGGCGAAGCCATCTTGTATGGATTTGAATTATCTGCGGATTATTCATTGGTGAATGAATTAAAATTGTACAACACAATTTCTTATGTAAGAGGAATCAATCAAAAAGATGATATGGATCTTCCGCAGATTTCTCCTTTAAACGGGATTCTAGGACTACGCTATTATCCTTTTGAATGGCTTGAAACTGATTTATCGGCAGTTGTATTCAGCAGGCAAAATAAAATCGCTGCAGGTGAAAAAGAGACCCCCGGTTATGTATATTTCAATTTAAGTTTTAACATTCCTAATCTGATAATAGGAAAAGTAAAATCTGGGTTTACTGTCGGCATTGAAAACATTTTTAATAAAGAATACATGAATCATCTTTCAACAAACAGAGGTTTAATTATTAGTGAGCCGGGAAGAAGCTTTTTTATCAGAACTAATTTTGCGTTTTAAGTTTAACGATCATTCAATTAGCATATGGATTGTTGAATGGAAAAATATCATGACTAAAGTCAAAAGCATTATTGGTATTGCTTTAACCCCAGTCTTACGACTGGGGTTAGTGTATCGACAAGACACTTATGGCTTTAGCCACTATTTGTGTACCTCGAATCATCACGCTATCAAGAAATTAATATGATCTGGTTTGCGATTGCCCTTCTATCTGCTTTCCTTTCTGCATTTGCTGCAATAACGCAGAAGAAAATTTTGTTTAATCTTGGTGCGCTTGAGTTTTCCTTTCTGCTTTCATTAGTCAATTTAGTTTTTTCAATTCCGTTTTTCTTCTTTATTGATTACGGAACTATAAATTCGTTTAATCTCCTTGTACTTTTTATAAAATCTGTTATTGGTGTTGGGGCATTTTTCTGTGTGATGCTTTCACTTAAGAATTTGGAGATAAGCAATGCGTTACCGCTGCTTGCACTTACACCGGGATTTATTGCTGTGTTTGCTTTCATTTTTTTGGGTGAGGCATTAAAGACTGCGGAAGTAGTAGGTCTCATCATTCTCATGCTTGGCACTTACATTCTTGAAAGCGGAAACTCTACTAAAATAATATTTCCATTCAGCATATTACTGAAATCAAAATATCATCGCTTTGTTATTTTAGCTTTGCTCCTTTTTACTGCATCATCAATTCTAGATAAGCTGTTACTTATTAAGCTGAATCTCTCACCAATATCACTGACAGCATTCCAGCATATTTATTTTGCCATAATGTTTTCGATAATCTTTTTCGTTTTCAGAAAAAAAACCGAACCTTTGCCTAGTATCACTAATAAAATTAACCTTGGGTGGATCGCTTTAATTTCCGTACTGACTATCGGATACCGTTACACACAAGTTGTCGCAATTGGACTTGCATCTGTTGCCCTAGTTCTTGCAGTAAAAAGGACATCGGTATTCTGGGCAACAATTATTGGCGGAAAGATTTTTAGTGATAAGGATTTATTAAAAAGAAGTATAGCCGCAGTTTTAATTCTGGTTGGTGCAATTTTAATTCTGAGGGAGTAAATTGCAGGGACATGGCGCACCATGTCCCTACTTAGAATGATATGAGTTAACGAAGCAAAACCTGTCCGCCGAAGTATTAGCGAAGGAGGATCATCTTTTTTGTTTCAACAAAGTTCCCACCTTGCAGTTTATAGAAATAAACTCCACTAGTCAATTTCGAGCCATCAAATTCAACTTTATGATATCCTTTATCTTGCTCTTCATTTAAAAGTATTGCAATCTCTTCACCTAATGCATTTAACAGAGTAAGTTTTGTATTACTCCTTTTCTGAAGCACATATCCTATTGTTGTAGATGGATTAAATGGATTTGGATAGTTCTGATCGAGCGCGAATTTATCGAGCATTCTCACATCAACTTCAACCGTAGATGAATAACTAAATTCTCCACCATAATCCATTTGTTTTAGCCGATAAGAATATTTTCCTTCATCAAGGTTTTTATCTGCAAAACTGTATTTGTTTTGTTGAGTTGTCGTTCCTTGACCCTTGACAAAGGCAATCGTAACAAAGTCACCGTAAAGAGCTTTCCTCTGTATCTCAAAACCGTGATTATTTAACTCAGTAGCAGTTGTCCAGTAAAGTGTTACTTCTTTTCCGTTTGCTGTAGCTGTGAAGGAGGTTAGCTCAACTGGAATGACGGGAGGACTATACTCCCATACATTTAATACACCAGTTGTCCAGTTAGACGTTCCACCGATAACATATATTTTATCATTTACAATGGCACCAGTTAAAAATACACTTATAATTGGCATATTGTCTCCCTGTTCCCAGGTATCGTTAACTGGATCATATACCTCAACAGTCCCTAAAGCCGTATTTTGTGACTGACCACCGCCAATTAGGTAAATTTTGTTACCATACGTACAAGCTTGCATACCAAATCTTGCAGTTGGCATATTTTGTTTTTGAACCCAAGAATCTGTTTGGGGATTATATTCAAAAACATATGAAAAGGGTGACCAAGTCGAGTTGTTTGATCCCCCAAATGTATAAATAAATCCATTGTAGACTGTTGCAGCTAAGTTCCCTCCTCCTGCTGGCATATTTGTTTTTGCTGTCCATGTATCCGTTAAAGGATCATAAGCCTCACATGCAGGTGAGGGCTGGGTAACTCCATGATTACCTCCTATGTTATAGATCATTCCATCTACAACGCAAGCTTGTGCACTTCTCCGTACACTGAGCATATCTGCTTTTTGTGTCCAAGTATCGGTTAAAGGGTCATAAGCATCAACCCTTTTTGTTGCAGTTGGATAACCTCCGCCTATAGCATAAATAATTCCGTTAACGACTGCACAGGATAAATATCCTCTTGCTTGTGGCAGAGGACTTTTTGTTTGCCATGTATCTGTCGAAGGATCGTATACTTCATTAACTGCAAAGTTCCCAAATGAGGGAGAATATCCTCCAATAACGTAAATTTTATTGTCAATTACACAAGCAGGGGCGGCAGCTCTGGGTGTGGGAATTTGTGATTTTTGTGTCCACCAGTTTTGTGCATTGATATGAATAGAAACCAGAGCCAAGGAAATAATGATTAGACAGAATTTCCTTAAGTAAAACTTTTCCCCTGAATGACGAGAAGTTGTTTTTAGTAACATAAGACCTCCTATTTGTTTAATAATGTTAATTAAAGTTTTTACTTCCATTGGAAATCAATTTCCTTTCAATTTCTAACGGAGTAATATCATTTTCTTCGTTTCAATAAAATTTCCAGCTCTTAGTTGATAGAAATAAACTCCGCTTGGCAGATCACTTCCATTAAAATCTATTGGGTGATAACCGGATTCTTTTTCTTCATTCAATAAAATTTGTATTTCTTCTCCAAGTATGTTAAGAACTGATAATCTTACATTTCCTTTTTCCATTACTCCAAATCCTATCGTTGTTGTTGGGTTGAATGGATTAGGATAGTTCTGCTCAAGCGTGAATTTATCTAGTGTTCTTACATCAACTTCAATTACATCTGAGTACTCAAATGCTCCGTTAAAATCTATCTGCTTAAGTTTATAGAAATATTTCCCACCATCGATAAGTTTATCAACATAAGAATATTGATTTGGAGAAGTAGATGTACCATGTCCTTTAACAGAACCAACCGTCACAAAATCATTGCTGCCAAATTTTCTTTGTACTTCAAATCCTTGATTATTAAGTTCTGTTGCAGTTGACCAGTTTAGTGTTACTTCTTTACCGTTTGCTGTTGCTGTGAAGGATGTAAGTTCTACAGGAACCATCTCAGCCAGTGAACGTTTCCAGATACCACTGTCTGTTCCTGCAACGAGATTCGTGCCGCTGACAACTAATGAGTGTACATTCATACTGGTTAATCCTTCATTGACTTCGGACCAGCTTGACCCACTGTTCGTGGAGAGAAACACACCGCCTCCACCGATCCCAGCAAGGAGGTTTTCCCCGCTGGTTACAAGACATTCGATAGGGATATACCATGTGGTGTCACGAAGATACTGCGGCAATCCTTCATTGACTGGGCTCCAGTTTGTCCCGTTGTTCGTTGATCGAAAGACACCGCGGGTATCTGTCCCAGCATATAAGTCTGCATTTGACACGACAAGACATGTTACCATATGAACCATCAATCCCGATCCTAAGGGGCCGACCTCATTCCAGTTTGTGCCATTGTTGGTAGTAAGAAATACAGCACCTCCACCACCCAGACAACATCCCTCACCGGTTCCTGCAAAAAGATTTGTCCCAGATATGGCAAGACAATTGACTATTTCGTTCAAACCAGTTGTAGCCCAGCTTGTACCATTGTCAGTCGAAACAAAGACGTCGTCACCTGTCCCGGCAAAGAGATGCGTCCCAAGTTGAACCATGTGAGAAAATCCCCCAAACGGCGTATTTGCTGATGTCCAAGTAGTCCCATTATCGGTGGACAGAAATACGCCTTGATTCCACCCGGTTCCTGCGAAGACTTTCGTACCTATCACTGCAAGTGAGTTGATCACCCACTGATCAGTTAAGCCGATCGATGTCCAACTAACGCCGTTGTTGGTGGAAAGAAAGACACCACCCCCAGAAGTCCCGGCAAAGAGATTCGCGCCACTTACGGCAAAACTATAGACTGGTGCATCGTTCGGTCCATTGGTTTGCACCCACTGGGGAATTATTGTCTGCTGAAATAGAAATGCGGGTAAAAGGAATAAGAATAAGCGTTTCATAGCTGCCTCCTTGTTAATGATTATTAATTATTTATTTCCTCCCCCATGACTTTTCTCGCTTTACTTCAGAATTACAAAGCAAGTGCCGACGAGCTTTTGAATAGCTGAATTAAATTTTGATTTAATTATTAAGTTTTTAGCAGAGGGACTTCTTTTTTTAAACGCAGGATTTTGCGAGCACGCAAATGTTTGCGAGTGTTTGAGGAGTTAGTCTTTACTGATTTTGAGCTTATGCATCCTGTATCGAAGTGTTTGCTCGGGAATGTTGAGTGAATGTGCTGCTTGTGTCTGGTTCCAATCGTGATTTATTAGCGCTTCTCTAATGACTTGTGATTCGATATCATGTAATCTGGCGTTAAGAGATAGATTTGACTGCATTGCATAATTAGGAAACTTTTCTTCTTCCATTTCTTTAATATATTCTTTAGGAAGAATATCCTTTCCAATAATTTTATGAGCAGGGGGAGTTAGTGCAACAAGACGCTCAACTATATTTTCAAGTTCTCTTATATTTCCTGGCCAATGACGATGAGTTAAGAACTTCATTAAATCGTTGTCAAATGTCTCTAAACATTTTTTCTGTTCTTGTGTAAAAATTGGTATGAAGTGATTTACTAATGATGCAATATCCTCAGCCCGTTCATCGAGAGAGGGAACATAAATCGGATAGACATTTAGTCTATAATAAAGTTCTTCCTTGAATTTTTTCTCTTTAACTAATTTTATAAGTGGAACGCTGGCTGCCGCAATAATTCTCACATCAACTTTTCTGATCTCATTAGAGCCAACCACTCGAAATTCTTTTTCTTGTAAGAATCTTAAAAATTTTGATTGCATATCCAGCGGAAGGTTACATACTTCATCAATAAACAATGTGCCATTGTTTGCTTCTTCTATAATACCCATCCTATCTTTTACGGCTCCCGTAAACGCTCCTTTAACATAACCGAATATCTCGCTCTCAATAAGGGATTCCGGTATTGTTCCGCAATCTAAAACAGAAAAATTTTCCGTATTCCGTTCGCTGAATTTATGAATAGCTTTGGCAATCAGTTCCTTACCGGTTCCAGTTCCGCCCTCAAGCAGCACCCGAACATTGCACTTTGATGCCGCTTCGATTGACTTGAGCAGCTCAATAAACCTCTCACTTTTCCCGATCAAACCAATTTTAGAATATTTATTTAATAAATCATCATCCGGCAGCGGACAAGAAAAATATTCTTCTATTTTTTCGACTGTATTTAAGAACGGTGCAATTACATAAGAAAATTTTTCTGCAAGACTGAGATCTTCCTGTGTAAAAATTTTATTGTCTATTCCATTAAGCAAATGAAGTGTGCCAATTGATCTATTCCCAACATTTAAGGCAACACAAATTGCCGATTGAACTTCGATATCTTTAAATAAGTCGGGACAAAATCTTTCATCCTTGCCTATATCTGAACTGATGAATGATTGCTGATGCTTCTGAACCCAGCCGGCAATATTAACATTTAGGAGATGATTGTCCTGTATGAAACTATCTTTTTGCTTTATGTAAATTGTTTTGATTGTCTGCTCGGTTTGGGGATTTAACATCATAACTTTTGCTGAATCTGCATCAAATAGTTGGATTGCCTTGGCAGAGATTATTCTGAGTATCTCTTCGAATGATGATTGCTGGTTAAGAACTTGAACAAGCTCAATAATACTTTCTAACTTAAGATTTTCTTCGTAGTAGTTCACGATTTTAAGCCAACCATTTTTACATATTCTATAAATCGTTCATCATTCCGTAAACTATGAAAATCCGGGTCAGCATTTAAAAAATGTGCTTTGGGATCAAGGACATCAATAGACTCTTTCAACCATTTAAGTGCTTCTTCCTTTTTTCCTGCGTGGATGAATATAGTTGCAATATCATATGGTGAAGAGTAGCGATTTACGTATGACTCCGCCATCATTAAAGCAGTGGTTTGCAATGCGTCTTCAATACTAGTATTATCAATAGCTTGCACAATGTTATTCCTGCCGACTATTAAAAAACATTTTTTAAATACTTGCACAGCCTCTTCTTTTCTTCCCATCAAGGACAGAGCTCGCCACAAAAACCATAATCCCCACCAGAATGGAGGTTCTGTATTCATAAACTTATTAAGATGTTCAGCAACTTGTTCAAATTTCATTTTACAGAAATCTGAGTATTGCCAAACTAAATCGGCAAAATCAGATAGGGGATCAATAATTAAAGCTCTATCGGCTAATTTTCTTGCATGATCAAATTTCCCTAACGAAATTTGGTGCATACCATAATTTGTAAGCGCAAGTGAATGATTTGGATTTAACTCCAAACTCTGCATATAGGCTGCAGTCGATTCATCATGCTTGAATTCGAAACACGCTTTTAGTAACGCTAACACATGATATCCGCCAAAGAGATTTTCATCAAGTTCTAAAATTTTCTTAATATATTTCTTGAAATAATGAAGAGCTTCCTTAGCGCTCTTTAAACCAAACCACATCATTACAAAATACGTTGCCGCAAGACCATAATATGCAAGTGCATAGTTTGGATCTTTTTCAAGTGCTCTATTAAAATATTCGAGGGTACTACCTATTATTTTGAAATTAAAATGATTGAAAAAGGCGAGGCCCTGCAAATAAAGATTATATGCTTCTATATTATCAGTGTATCTTCTAATCAACTTCTCTTTATCATTTTCAAGCAGCTTAATCTTTAATACATCTACAATTGAAAGTGATATTTCTTCTTGCAGATCAAATACGTCCTTCAATTCGCGGTCGTATCGCTCAGACCAAAGATGATAACCATCCAAAACATTTATTAGCTGGGCTGTTATTCGGAGCTTGTCTACAGATTTTCTTACACTTCCTTCAAGTATTGTTCTTACGTCTAGTTTTCTGCCTACATTACGAACATCATAGCTTCCTCCCTTAAAGGCATATGCAGATGTTCGTGCAACTACTTTTAGGTCCCTTATTCGGGATAGAGTACTGATGAGTTCTTCTGTTAAGCCATCACAAAATAGTTCTTGTTCGGGATCTGTGCTCAAATTTACGAATGGCAATACTGCAATTGAATTAGATTTTGTTGGAGGAGGAAGTTCAAATTCGGAGGATTCGATTTCACCTTTAGTTTTAACATTTTCTAAATCATCCAGCATTATCGTCAAGTCATCGTATCTATCATTTAAATACTTTGCCATCGATTTCTCAAGAATACTAAGCAGCTTTTCCGGTACATCTGGTCGGTAATCTCTTACATCTTCAGGTTCTTGGTTAAGAATTAGATAGACTATTGTTTGTTCATAATCTGCATGAAAGGGTGGTTTACCAGTCAGCATCTCGTATAATAGAACTCCTGAAGACCATATGTCCGTTCTATGATCTACTTTCTCTCCTTTTATCTGTTCGGGAGACATATAATTTGTTGTGCCAAACTTCGAACCCTTACCTGTAAACTGTGTCGTGTCTACTTTCTTGGCTAATCCGAAATCAAGTATTTTTACTATACCATCTTTTGTGAGGAATATATTTGCGGGCTTGATATCTCTATGAATAATTCCTTTCTCATGTGCTTTGTTTAACCCTTCGGCAATCTGTTTGGTTATGTTTATAATTTCATCTAAGCTCAACAGCTCTTTGCTCATCTTACTCTTTAATGTTTCACCTTCATAATAATCCATCGCGATGAAAAATTCTCCGTCGGATGTTTCATCAATATCGTGAATATTGCAAATGTTGTTGTGTTGGAGTGATGACGCGGCTTGAGCTTCATGAACAAATCTTTGCTTTGCTTCATCATCAAAAGAAAATTCTGGGGGTAAAAATTTAAGTGCAACGGTGCGTTTTAGTTTGGTGTCTTCGGCTTTATATACGACGCCCATACCGCCGCCGCCGAGTTTTTGGAGGATTTTATAGTGAGAAATTTTAGTCCCGATCATAACTCTCCCTACTTTTAATTGTTACTTAAATAAGTAGTTAGCAGGAAGACGAAATTTGCTGGATGCAGTATTAACTACTTCTCTGTGAAAAACATAGGAAGAAAAATGGTGAAAAGCAATATTCTCAATTCATGTGAGACTCACTTTCACGCCGTTATCTCAACGCTAAGTGAGTCTCACTTGGAAAACACCTCTGCTCAACTCTAACGAAGCAGCAGCATTTTTTTTGTTTCAGAATAGCTGCCCGTTTTTAATTGATAGAAATAAACCCCGCTCGGTAATCCACTTGCATCAAAATCTATTGAGTGATAGCCAGCTTCTTTTTCTTTATTCAACAATATTTTGATCTCCTCTCCAAGTATGTTAAGAATGGATAACCTCACATTTCCGTTCTCCGGTATTCCAAATCCTATTGTTGTTGTTGGATTGAATGGATTGGGGTAATTCTGTTCAAGCTTGTAAGTGATAAACGGACTCCAATTTATTTCGACTGTTTGTGAGTATTCAAACTTTCCATCGAAATCTATTTGTTTCAGCCGATAAAAGTATTTTCCCGGGTCAATCAGTCTATCAACATAAGTATATTGGTTTGGAGAAGTAGTTGTTCCATGTCCTTTGACTGAGCCGATTGTAGCAAAATCATTACTGCCAAATTTTCTCTGTACTTCAAATCCTTGATTATTTAGCTCTGTCGATGTTGACCAGCTAAGTGTTACTTCTTTACCGTTTGCTGTTGCTGTGAATGAAGCAAGTTCAACCGGAATCATTTCCGACAAATGGCGACGCAACACTCCACTGCCCTCAGTACCAACGAATAGACTCCCGCTGCTGACAGCTAAATCTAGTATTCTCATATTGCTCAATCCTGTATTGGCTGGTGTCCAATTTATCCCATTATCCGTAGAACTGAAGACGCCACCAAGCCAGATCCCTGCAAAGAGATTACTGCCACTGATCGCTAACGAGTGAACATGCAGGTTTGTTAAACCGACCGCTGTCCAGCTTGTGCCATTGTCGGTGGAAAGAAACACACCGCTACCAGTCCCGGCAAATAAATTCGCTCCGGTTTGCAGCATGTCAGAAAATCCCGTGAATGGAGTGATTGCTGCAGTCCAGCTTGTGCCGTTGTCGGTGGAAAGAAATACCCCATCAAAGGTAGAAGCAAAGAGATTCCTACCTGAGACTCCAAATGCAGAGATATTGCGCAATGGAACGTCTGTATTAACAGATTTCCAACTTGCCCCATTGTCGGTTGAGAGGAAGACACCACTATCACTTGCGACAAAGGTACTAGTTTCCATGATGGCGAATGTGCTTACGCTTCTACTCAGAAGACCAGCGTTCGATTCTTCCCAGTTTGCGCCAGAATCAGTCGAAAGGAACACACCACAATAATATCCCCCTGCCAACAGGTTTGTACCAGAGACGGCAAGGCGATAAATCCCATTGAGGCCAGCGTGGGGCAAACCGGAATTTCTTGATTCCCAAGTTGTTCCACTGTTAGTGGACAGAAAGACACCGCGACCTGTATTCGCGATGAGATTATCGCCAATAACTTCAAGACAAGTAGCACCATTACTTGTTAAACCAGAATTAACCTCCGTCCAGCTTGTACCATTGTTCGTGGTTCGAAAGATACCTTCAGCAGATCCGAAAACATTATGCATTCCTGCAAATAGACTCATCCCTAATTCCGCGAAGCATTTCACTTCAGTTGGTACCGGTAGACCTGTGTTGACATAAGTCCAGCTTGTCCCGTGGTCTGTTGAGCGAGCCACACCTTCATCACTTACCCCTGCGTAGAGATTCGTGCCGCTGACCATCAGGGCCCGGACGCTCCCTACCAGACTTGTTTGAGTCCAATTCATACCACTATCTGTAGAAAAGTACACACCTTTATCCCAACCCTCAGTTGCCGCGTAGAGATTTGTACCGTCAACAGCGAGAGACCATACGGTCGAATTCCCAAATCCGACGGGAGTCCAAGTTGTTCCTTTGTCGGTTGAGCAATAAACACCTGCTTGATCTACTCCAGCAAAGAGGATTTCCCCGTTAATAGTGAAACACTTAACCGCCTTGGCAGGTAAATCTGTGCGACTCCAGTTCATCCCATTGTCCACGGAGAGATAGGCACCTCCCACGGTTCCTGCATATAGAATCGTATCCATTATCGCAAGGCATGTTATGCCCATGTCCATCAAGCCATTGTTGATTGCACTCCAAGTCTCTCCACAGTTTGTGGATCGAAAGACTCCATCACCCCAAGTCCCCGCAAAGAGATTGGAACCCCTAGCTGCAAGCGCCCAAACGCTTGTATTCTGTAAACCATGATTGACGGCAGACCAACTTTCACCGTTGTTCGTGCTCACAAACATCCCCCCTAGCCCCGCCGCCGCAAAGATTTTCGTCCCGCTGACTACAAGTGCTTCAATGTTCCCTCCATAAGGCCCGTTGGTTTGCACCCATTGGGGATATGCTTCTGCTGTTAAAAAAAGAATAAAAACTAAGAAATATAATTTTCGCATTTTATTTACCTCCTATAATTTTTATTTAACGGATTATTACCATTTTCTTTGTTAAAATAATTTCACCTGTTCTCAGTTGATAAAAGTAAATTCCGCTAGCTAAGTTCGAAGCATTGAATTCAACCTCATAACTACCTGCCGGTTTTTCTTCATTAACTAAAGTTGCGACTTCATTTCCGAGAACATCATAAACTTTCAGTGTGACTTGACTGCTGACTGCCAACTGATAACTTATGACTGTACTTGGGTTAAATGGGTTTGGATAATTCTGTGATAAGTAAAAATTATCCGGAAAATATTTTGATTCTTTTTCATCAACAAAAGTTGTTATTCCGCCATTTGTCGTTTTCAAAATTTTACCCATATCTCCAACTACCCAGCCAATCTCGTTATCAATAAAATGAACAGCACGTAATGCCCGGCTTGTTCCACTAACGAGTTTTTTCCAGTTTAATCCACCATCGGTTGTTTTTAAAATCAAGCCGTATTCACCAACCGCCCAGCCGGTATTGTTATTAATAAAGTGTACTGAGTTTAAATCGGGTCCTGGGAATTCAAATGATTTCCACCAGGTAATTCCTCCATTTGTGGTTCTGAGAATGATGCCGCCGTTCTCATAGCCGACAGCTGTTCCAGTATTTGCATCAGTAAAGGAGACAGAATTTAATGGTCCTGTTATTCCGCTGGACTGAGTAATCCAACTCTCTCCCCCATTGGTTGTTCTTAATATTGTCCCATTTCCTCCAACAATAGTTCCTATATCCGCATTTGTAAAACAAACAGCATATAATATTTTGTTAGGGTATGACTGTTTTGTCCAGGTCATTCCTCCATTTGTTGTTCTGAGAATGATGCTGCTGCAAGATGTGTTGTCACAATAAACCCCAACAGCTGTTCCTGTATCTGCATTAGTAAAGCAAACATCACGCAAACTATATTCCGTTCCGCTCATCTGTTTAGCCCATTCCTCTCCTCCATTCGTTGTCCTTATTATTATTCCATTGTCACCCACGGCAGTTCCTATGTCTGCATTTATAAAACAAACTGCATTTAAATTATATGCTTCTGTTGGACACGACTGTTGGATCCAGGTTATACCTCCATCGATTGTTCTGAGGATTACACCTCCACTATTTACTTCATTCCAACCATTACCAATAGTTGTTCCGGTATTTTCGTCTGTAAAAAAAACATCATTCAAATAACAATATGAATACTCACTTTCGAAAGATTGAGTAATCCAATTAACCGGAGGTGTCATAAGAATCGCATATTCATTTCCCTTGCCGAACATTGATAAACTATCATCAAACAGCGAAAAAAAATACGCTGAACCGGGTTGAATTTTAAATGTTGGCTTAATTGAATATTCCAATTCATATAGAGAAATAGTATCTCCAATTAAGAAATAATTATCTGTATAATCGAATGCAATTGTCTTGCGGTATGTAAAAAAAGTATCTCTCATAGGCAGAAGCTGATTATTGAAATATGATGTTGTATCAGATAAAAAGAGTGATGGTGAGATATAGAAGTTCCCGGTATCAATTCCTGTTACCGGAATCCATGCACTATTATTACCGTTGATGGCACTGAAGATATCATCCGTGTAACGGAGTGAAATATTTGAAGTATCTGGGTCCCGAAATGTGGTTTCAATTCTTAGTCTAATGTTCTCATACTCTGTTAAAACAACCGGAGTGTTTAGAGAATCCTTCCAGGTAGCATTATACACATCTCCATTATCATTTCTCCACCGCCAGTTACCCTGCTGTACATTTGCTAAAGAGATGCCAGCATATAATAAAATCGCTATGCAAACTAATATATTGTGTATAGGTTTCATTTCATTGCCTCCTTTTAATAATTGAAAAAATTGTTAATAATAAATAGAAAGGAATAGTGTGGTTTTTAATTTTAGAATAGATTGTTTTTCTAGAAGATAAATTAGCTTCACAGCTCATTATTCTTGCTGAGCTGGATTGAGGAAGCGATTTAATTAAACCGCTGTTTCTTATAATTCCTATTATACCTCTGTTGCTATTAACTATTACATCTTTTCCAGCCATAACAGCCTCCATTCTTGTGATATAGAAATGTTGCTCTTGCATAGGAGTGTTTTCAAACCATGCATCATTACTCATCAGAATAAAGAGGTTTGCATTCTGCTTTGAATAATCGGCGTATAAATCTTCAGAGAGGCTTTCGTTACAAATTAATACTCCGATATTTGCCTTTCCGGTTTTCATTACATTCTGCGTCCTTCCTTGAAGCACATTATCGTACCTACTTGTATTAATAAACGGTATCATACCACCTGCAAATGGCTTCTCAAGAAAATCGAGCAAGATTGTTTTGTCATATCTATCTGCTATTCTTCCGTCATTTTTAATCAAATATGCTGAGTTGTATACGAGTTGATTATTCTGGATTGAAGGTGATAAAATACCTATTAAGTGATCTGCTTTTGAACTTTGAGTAACACTTATAACTTTAGGAATGAATTCATCGTTTGGTTCAAACTTCCAGGGGATTGCTGATTCAGACCAGATAATAATATCTGGATCAAATTGCCCTGCATCTTGATTTAATTTAAAAAATACGTTGGCAAGGGAATCACCCGTATGATCATTCCACCGTGTTTCAGCAGGAATGTTTTCGTTCAGAAGGACTGTTTTAAACTTATCTTCTACTGTTTCATCATTGTTTATATTTAAGAGAAAACCGCCTCCCAAAAAGATTATAATAGTAATAACTGCAGTTTTAAGAAGTATAATATCTTTGCTGATCAGAAACTGCGTGAGGAGATAATTAAAGAAAACGATTGTAAAAATGATAATATAAAAACCACCAACAGCTGCCCACTGAATGATCATTAAGTTCTGGGCTTGAGTAATAGCAAGATTATAGTGAAACCATGGTAAACCAGGAAGAAGCATCATCTTGACTAATTCAAGAAGTACATAGAATGCTGCAATAGAGACACCAGCGAGAATTATACTTTTTGAACGATTATGCAAAAATCTGTAACCTATTCCAAACAAAGCAAAGTATAATGAAAAGTATATGACAGCTATTCCATAACAAAGAATGGAATAGAATGTGAATACACTCGAGTATCTCGTCGCAACAGGAATCACCCAATAAAATAAAATAGAAGCAGTGATTACTCCGTAAAGCAAACAATATAGAAACGATTGTTTTGTAATTGCTTTTTCAAGGACATAAAACAATGGTATTAGGCAGAACCAAGCAAGATAAAATTGCATGAATAGGTAAGATATACCTGTTATGATTCCGCCAACAGTTAAGATGGGAATGACAAATTTCTTTTTACCAATATCACTTTTCTTAATCATTTAATTCGCCCATTAACTAACGGAGTAAAACCATTTTCTTTGTTGATATAAATTCGCCCGCTCTTAGTTGGTAAAAGTAAATTCCGCTAGCTAAGTTCGAAGCATTGAATTCAAACTCATAACTACCTGCCGGTTTTTCCTCATTAACCAAAGTTGCTACTTCCTTTCCCAATACATCATAAACTTTAAGTGTAACGAACTGTGACGTTGGAATTGAATAGCTTATTGTTGTTGAAGGATTAAATGGATTAGGATAGTTCTGCTCAAGAAAAAATTCTGTTGGATTTGTTAACTCTTCAGCAATGACTGTACTGGCTTTGTTCATCACAGAATCCAGAAATTTAAAGGCAATTGGAAAACGATTTACTAATTGATTCGTGTGATCACCATTATAGGTCTGGTACACATAAGGTAAACCAAGATTATCGAGCGAATCAGCGAAAGCTGTACTAAAAGGATATAAGTATTCATCCCTTGTTCCGCAATCAAAAAATATTGTTAAATCAGAGTCTAGGGTTATATTTCTTGCAAGAAATGCAGGATCATGCACTGCCCAGCGATTCCAAACCGAATCTATCCAGTTGCCAAGACTATCAAGCGCGAAATCTACTGGGTAAGGTGAGTTAGTGAGATTTGGAGAAAATGCACCTGCATAAGTATAAAAGAAAAAAGTCCTATAAGTCCCGCTCCCAGCATAAGGATTATATAAACTAACCGGTGCACCACCATTTTCTGCCAGAATTAATGGAATCCAATCGGAAAAATGTTTAAAGACAAGAGGCCCACTATTGGCTACTACGCCGCAATATATATCGGGATGTTTTAGAGCCAATTTCATTGCTCCATAAGCACCCATGGAATGACCCATAATTGCCCGTTTCTCTCTTGAGGGAATTGTATTATAAACAGAATCAATATACTCTACTAAATCAGATACAATATAATCTTCAAAATTCCCGTACAATTCAGAGTTTGTATAAAAACTGCCACCCCAAGGTGGAGCGCTTCCATCTGGTTTGACAACTATGAGAGGTAATATTGACTGAGCCGCAATTAGATTATTGAAAACGCCGAATAATTCTGTATAATAAGTATGATTTACAGTCGCACCATGTAAAAAATATATAACGGGATATCTGATTGTAGAATCCAATTGATTATAACCTTGCGGCAAGTAGATTTGAACATTTCTGTTCTTCGCTAATGAATTACTATAAAACGTCGTGTTTACTACAGTTCCTTGCCCATAAGCTTCAAATGATAAACTGCATATTGTGAAAAATAAGGAAGCAATGATTAAGCAATATTTCCTCAAGTAAAATTTTTCCCCTGAATGATTATAAATTGTACCGTGTAACATGAGACCTCCTTTGTTTGTAAATAATGTTAGTTCATTCTTTTTCAATTGGCAGCCATCCCGCCAATTAGAGATGACTGCCATTTCTTAAATAAGAATTAATGGGAATAGATGGTACCGGAAAATGTTCCATACCAACCGGCAGCTGGGAAACCAAAAACATTTAAAATAACATCCACTTTATACTTCATCCCATCAATCGTCCCGCCTCTTCCGTGTCCTAATCCGGATAGAGTACATGTCCAGATTCCGGGTGTTCCTGATTGAACAATCTTCCCATGATATTCACCTTCCCATACTCCTCCACCCACATCTTTGAAAGGTGTAATTGTAACCTTTCCATAAATTGTCCCTTCTCCGGTATTTTTATCTTGAATACCATTAACTTCATTAACCCACGTCCCATCCATCAGATCACTCGAGCATTCCCATCTTTCTTGCATTTTCAATCCTTTCACAATTCTTTTCTGTCCCTGCTCATGCACAACTGCCTCTTGAAGAATATAAGGTGGGATTGGATAATCGGCACCTGTAAATGGAGTTACGGTTGGTTTTTTTTCTAAGGAGCCTTGATCCATTGGCGAAACCGGTGATTGAAATTGGTCAGAGCATCCAACCAACATCAGTCCCACAAAAGAAAATAAAACGAGAAAGCATTTGAGCGTCTTCATAAGAACCTCCTTTGTTTTTTAATAATTCTGTTAATTATATTGGCGATTATAGATAAGCCCAAAAAGGTGCCAGCTCTGAAATTCCAAATATTTTAGAACCAGAAGTCTCTATGAATTAAGTGCTTATGGGATTTGTGGAGTTGAGAGAGACAGCCTTAAACCTGACCTAAAAAGCTCGCCAATGTTGGCGAATAAGCCTCACCCTACCCTCTCCAAAGGAGAGGGCTTTATAGAAACTCATAGTAATGAGTAATTTAAAATAAACTATAATAGTATAATTATTGAGATTGAAAGCCCCTTCCCTTTGGGAAGGAGTTGGGGTTAGGCTCTTTTTATTTTTAATTTTTTCATTTTATATCGAATATCATGCTCCGATATACCTAAAACTCTTGCGGCTTTTGATTGATTCCATTTAACGCTGGTTAAAGTTTTTCTAATCAGTTCTTCTTCATAGTCGGCTAGACTTTCGCTGAGTGATTTTGTTATCGGTATGTCAGTAAAGTTCTTTTTTAATTTCTTCAGTTCTTTCTGCAGTTCAAGTGGTAATATTTTTTTATCTATAAATTTTTGTTTCCTGGTGGTTAGAGTAACCAATCTTTCAACAAAATTTTCTAATTCTCTTATGTTTCCTGTCCAATGGCGCTGTTTCATAAAATCCAAAACTTCTTCGCTGAATCCTTCAATCTCTTTTTCCTGTTTGGCAGAAAACTTGTTCAAAAAGTAATCAGCTAACATCGGAATATCTCCTGCTCTTTCACTCAGAGGAGGAACAAAAATGGGATAAACATTCAGGCGATAGAACAAATCTTCTCTAAAATTCTTTTCAACAACTAATTTTAGAAGCGATGAACTGGAGGCAGTTATAATCCGTA
>Ga0209431_10001821_pt1 | contig 17419 bp, 16 predicted proteins | sample RifCSP13_3_FD_184021 | JGI IMG/M metagenome (GOLD analysis project Ga0209431, IMG submission 184021) | Soil microbial communities from Rifle, Colorado - Rifle CSP2_sed 13_3 (SPAdes) (version 2) | ecosystem: Environmental > Terrestrial > Deep subsurface > Rock core/Sediment | place: Rifle...
AAGAGAAGATGATTACACCCCAAAGCTATCATCAACAACTTGACAGAGAGAATGCTTAACAGAAGAAACCTTCATATTCCGTCTAACCCTCACGGAAACATAAATTAATCCTGAACCGAAAACTCTACTGGAGTTGTGACATCTGTGAAGGTTGCTGTTTCTGGTAAAGGCGGAGTCGGCAAAACCTTGATTGCCGGCGGTTTAGCACGCGGTTTTGTAGAACGCAAGCTGAAGACTATGGCTATTGATGCCGATTCTTCACCGAACCTCGCGTTAACTTTAGGCTTATCCGTTGAAGAAGCAAGAAAAATCACCCCGATTACAGAAAACAAGGAGCTTGTGGAATCCAAAACAAGCACAGGCTACTCAGGCGTTTACCGCCTATCATTCAGCGTAGACGACATCGTCCGCGACTACGCAATCGAAACTCCACTAGGCGTACACCTAATCGTGATGGGAACCGTGCAATCCATGGAATCCGGCTGCATGTGCGCACCAAACGCAATAGTTCGATCTCTACTTAGGCACCTCATGGTGGAACGCGACGAAGCAGTTGTTCTAGACTTGGAGGCAGGCGTAGAGCATATCGGCAGAGGCACAGCCAGAGCCGTAGACGCACTGCTCATCGTCGCAGATTCTAACCTGAAATCCCTCGAAATCGCCAAACACATACACGACATGGCAGCAGCCGCAGAAATGAAGCAACTCTACCTCATCGGAAACCGAGTCATGAACAACACTCAAAAAGAAGCCATCCAAAGCTTCGCAGACAAGAACGGATTATCTATACTAGGATTTGTCCCATTCGACCAGAAAGTGATAGATGCAGACACGCGCGGGGAAACACCACTTCTACACAAAGAAATCGAAGCCGTGCGTACCATAGACAATATATGCGACGCCCTGCTAAAGAAAAATAACTAGCGCGCTTGAGGTTCATGTTTATGAAAACTCTTGTTACTATCGGTCGGGGAGGAACTGGAAAATCCAGCTTCACCGCATTAATGGCTAAATGCTTCATCGAAGCCGGCGAATCCCCGCTCTTACTGGTGGACGCTGACCCTGACCAAAACCTCGCAGAAATGATCGGCGTAGATCTCAAAGAAGCCGGAAAATCCACAATCGCAGAATTACTCGTTAGCACGTTCATCGAACAAGGCGGAACCACCGTCGGAGTTTCACCGACCGAGCGAATAGAAAGCAAGATTTGGGCAAACGGACTTTTCGAAAGCGAAAACTTCGACTTCATGTCAGTCGGAACCAAATGGGTCGAAGGCTGCTACTGCATGCCAAACTCAGCATTAAAAGCCGCACTAGAATCATTAACAAAAAATTACAAGTACGTACTCATCGACTCTCCAGCAGGACTTGAACATCTAAACAGACGCATCGCAAACAAAGTAAACGACGTCTTTGACATCTTAGACCACTCCAAAAAAAGCCTCGACCACGTAAAACGCGCATACCGCATAGCCAAAGAAGTCGACATGCAATTTGACAACTTTTACCTCATAGGCGGCTACAGGTTCCCAGCGGAACTTGGCAGTAAAGCAGAAGAGGCTTTGAAGTTTAAGTATGTTGGCAAAATTGTTGCTAATGAGCAATTAGACGAGTACGTTCTTAACGGTCAGTCATTGATTAACTTACCTTCTGACAACACAGCGTATTCTTCTGTGAAGGCTATCATGAAAGCGACAGGTTACATACATCAATAACTCAGTTTCTTATGTCTAACATAGTTGCTATTATGCTTACATTCAAAGTATCCGCCATGACTTTTTTCCGCTGACTCTGGAAAGGTTTAAAACAGCGAACCGTTAGGTAATTCTGTAAAACCTTTACTGAGGTTTAACATTGACCAGCAAAAATGTTCACCTAAAAATAGGAGAAATGAAGACCAACACTGGTCTTATAAAAAACTTCGAAATATCCGTAGGAAAAATTGTCGATGACTCCTGGACAGAGCCCATGGGTCCCACCCCAATGCCCACAATGTCCACCCTGAGGGACTGGGACATGAAGCTCCTCAACAGGTACAAACCCTTTTACATGCCCGATTGCGACCTCTGCTGCCTCTGCACCTTCGGAAAATGCGACTTAACAGGAGGAAAACGCGGAGCCTGCGGAATCGACATGGCTAGCCAATCATCCCGTATAGTGCTCCTAGCTTGCTGCATCGGCGCAGCCACTCACACAGCACACACGCGTCACATGCTTCATTATCTAGTTGAGAAATATGGAAGCCGCTACCCACTAGACATCGGCGGCCTAAACATCAAAGTTGAAGCTCCAATCACCCGACTCGTATGCGGCATAAAACCTGAAACTCTCGGCGACCTAGAAGAAGTCTTAGACTACGCAGAAAAAGAAATCACGCAGTGCCTTGCCGCAGCCCACACAGGTCAAGAAGGAAACAACCTTGATTTTGAGTCAAAAGCCTTCCACGTTGGAATGATAGACCATATTGGCATGGAAATCGGCGACATCGCCCAAGTTTCCACCCTTGGCTTCCCAAAAGCTGAACCCGAAGCCCCTCTCGCAGCCATGGGCATCGGAACAGTTGACACAACCAAACCAGTCATCATGGCTATAGGACACAACGTAATCCCCTCAGTCGGAATAATCGATTACATGAAAGACAACGACCTAGCCGAAAAACTTGAAGTCGTCGGCTTATGCTGCACTGCACACGACATTACCCGATATTTCAATCGAGGAAGAATCATCGGACCAATCTCATGGCAGCTACGTTTCATCCGAGGAGGATTCGCAGACGTAGTCGTCCTAGACGAACAATGCGTTCGCACAGACGCTTTCGACGAAGCGAGACGCGTCCACGCCCCAGTCATTGCAGCGTCAGAAAAGAACTGCATGGGCTTCAAGAACCGCACAAATGACCCGGTCGACGAAATCGTAGCTGACCTCGTAAGCGGCAAAGCACCAGGAGTGCTTATCCTTGACCCTGAAAAAGTCGGCGAAGTAGCAGTCAAAGTTGCACGGCAAGTCGCGCCCATCCGCAAGAAATTCAAGAACCTCCCAGAACTCGAAGAAATCAAAAAGCAATCCAAAACCTGCACGCATTGCAACATGTGCCAAAGATCCTGCCCCCAAGACCTCAAAATTCCCAAGGCAATTAAAGCAGCAGCCGAAGGCTCAATGACTGAACTCAACGACCTATACGAGTCCTGCATCGGTTGCGGACGCTGCGAAGAAGCCTGCCCAGTTAAACTCTCCATCCACAGCTTCATAATGAAAGCCGGCGAGAAACAGATGATGGAAGAAAAGAACTTCTGCCGCGTCGGAAGAGGCGCTGTCCAAGACGTAGAAATCAGAAACGTCGGCAGCCCCATCGTACTCGGCGAAATCCCCGGCATCCTCGCTGTTGTAGGCTGCAGCAACTATCCGAAAGGCGGCAAAGACGTCTACGACATATGCAGAGAATTCGCCAACAGACGCTACATCGTAGTCACATCTGGCTGTGCAGCCATGACCGCAGGCTCCTACAAGAACGCAGAAGGCAAAACACTTTACGAGGAATTCCCAGGCGAATTCGCAGCCGGAGGCGTACTCAACGTCGGCTCATGCGTTGCCAACTCACACATAGCAGGCGCAGCTATAAAAGTCGCCAACATCTTCGCCAAACGTCCCTTAAGAGGCAACTACGAAGAAATCGCTGATTACATCTACAACCGTGTCGGCGCAGTCGGCTTAGCATGGGGCGCGTACTCACAGAAAGCCGCGGCAATTGCAGCAGGATTCTGGCGCCTAGGCGTTCCAGTTCTGGTCGGTCCCCACGGAGCCAAATACCGCCGCATGCTCTTGGGCAGAGAGGACAAGAAAGAAGACTGGGAAGTCTACGACGCACGCACAGGCGACAAAGTCAACGTTGGACCAGTACCTGAACATTTGTTCCAGACGGTTGAAACCAAAGAAGAAGCCATGGTCACCATAGCTAAACTTTGCTTAAGACCCAACGACACTTGGAAAGGACGCAGTATAAAACTATCTCACTATGTTGACCTGCACAAGCGCCTTTACGGAATCTTGCCGCAGGATCTGCATCTCTTTGTACGCACAATGGCTGATGTTCCCCCGACGTTGAAAGACGAATTCACCAAAATTCTGGAAGAGAAAGACTGGAAAGAAACCGTGATTCCAGATCCAACCTTGCTTCCGAGAATGATACGGAAAATGAAGGAGTGATTTGAATGAGCTGTGAACCCTGGCAATGTGCAGAAATATCTGCCACAAAGAAAGCAAACGCCATCCAAAAACCCGAAGTAGCCGTAGCCTTGATAAAGAAAGCCAAACGCCCAATCCTCATCGTTGGCAGCAACGCAGCTGAACGATGCATTGAAGACAAACCACTCATTGATTTCCTCATTGACCTCGCAAACGCTTCAAAAGTCCAAGTAGTAGCCACAGCCCACATGGTCGGCGAGTTCCTCAAACGAGGCTACCAACCAGCGGGCTTCATGTCTGCAATGGACATCGGCAACCGACTGGTCGACCCAGACTGGCAAGGCATAGACGGCAAAGGACCACACGACCTCGCGTTGTTTGTGGCACTTCCCTACTATATGGAAGCCCTAATATTGACCGGACTGATGCACTTCGCTCCCGATCTCAAAACTATGAGCTTGGACAATATGTACCACCCACATGCAAGCTGGTCCTTCCCAAATATGACTCTGGAAGAATGGGCTAAAAACTTCAAAGTCATGACTTCAAAATTTGAAGGAGAGCAATAAAATGTCAATGTTTAAAGATATACCCGCAGACGTAGGCATAATCTATGAAGGAGAACGAATCCGCAGAAACGACATGCAAATCGAACTCGGCGGACCCGCTGTCAAAGAGAAATTTGAACTCGCCAAAGTTAGATCCATCGAAGCCATTGAAGACGGAAAAATCACAATTCTCGGACCCGACATCAAAGATATGAAAGAAGGCGGCGCTTACCCGCTGGGTATTCTAGTGGAAGCAGCAGGCGCAACCCTCGATCAGGGACTTGAAGGCGTCATCGAAAGGCGCATACACGGCTACCTCAATTACATCGAAGGCTTCATGCACCTTAACCAACGCTACGACATCTGGATACGCATAGGCAAGAAAGCCTTCCAGAAAGGCTTGAACAGTTTCGAACCTATAGGCAAGGTCCTTTACAGACTATTCAAAAGCGAGTTACCCATCATTGAGAAAGTGCAAATAACTTTCATCACTGAACCCGCGAGAGTCACGGAGCTTTACCCCAATGCTTTGGCAGACTACGAAACAAGAGATGCAAAAGCAAGAGGCTTAAAAGACGAGGAAGTTGACAAATTCTATGGCTGCGCCCTCTGTCAATCATTTGCTCCAAGCCACGTTTGCGTAATCACTCCTCAAAGGTACAGCAACTGCGGCGCCATAAGCTGGTTCGACGGCAAAGCCTCAGCAAGCATAGACCCGAAAGGTCCAGTGTTCGCTATCGAAAGAGGCGAACTGGTAAATGCGGAGAAAGGCGAATTTTCAGGCGTAAACGAAATGGCAAAGAAACGCACCATGGGCGAAGTTAACCAAGTCTGGCTGTACACGGCATTTGACCACCCGCACACTTCATGCGGATGCTTCGAAGCGGTAGCTTTCTACATCCCAGAAGTTGACGGTTTCGGCGTGGTTAACCGAAGCTTCAAAGGAGTTACGGTAAACGGCCTGCCCTTCTCAACACTTGCTGACTCCACAGCTGGAGGAAGACAAGTCGACGGGTTCCACGGAATGTCCATAGAGTACATGCGTAGCAAAAAGTTCCTCTCTGCAGACGGCGGATGGAACCGCGTTGTCTGGCTTCCAAAAGAAGTGAAAGAACGCATCAAAGACTTCATTCCAAAAGAAGTAATAGACAAAATAGCAACCGAAGAAAACGCAAAAAGCACCGAAGATCTGAAAGCATTCCTGAAACAGCAAAATCATCCTGTGGTTGCAAGCTGGAAGGAAGAGGCGGCAGCAGTTGAAGAAGCAGCGCCCGCGGGAGAAACAGCACAGCAAACTGAAGCAGCAATGATGCCAGTTATGACCGCGTCGTCATTACCCATAATGGCTGGGGGATTCAAAATCATCCTAAAAGACGCGAAAATCTACGCTAAAAAAGTCATCATCAAAGCCGTCAGAGACGACAAATCCGAGAAAAGGTGAACACTTTGCCTCAACCTGAAAAGAAAAAAGAAGACAGCCCTGGACTGAAATTAAGCCCAGATCTTCTTGAGCTCCTCGCAAAGTTTCAGGAGATTGAGCTCGTAGACTTCGAGATGAATGTAGGCGACTTGGAACTGTCATTTACGCCCGGCGTTGCGGGGCAAGTCATGCCTCAACTGAAATTGCCACCAGCACTGAAAGCTAAGCCAACGGCCTTACTGCAAGCACCTTTTGCACCTCCAATTGAGACTTATCCTGGAAAAATCGCTGAAGTAAGACTTGGCGGAACAAAAAGCGACGGTGGAACACGCGGAAAATCAATAATTGTGGGCGGCGAAACTTCGCCTGCTTTCTACACTTTTGAGCGACCTATCGCGCATACTCCTGTTGTCACGTTGGACGTTTTCGACATGGAAGTACCCTTGTCGAAGGCAGTGAAAATGCACGTAAGAGACGTCGTCGGTGACCCTGCAGCTTGGGCGAAACTCGCAGTTGAAAAGTTCGGTGCAGACATGGTCACTGTTCATTTAATCAGCATTGACCCATTATTGAAAGACGCGACTCCGAAACAAGCAGTAAAGACAGTTGAGAATATCCTGCAAGCCGTTGATGTCCCACTAGTTATCGGCGGATGCGGCGACGCAGTCAAAGACGCAGACGTTTTCCAGGCTATTTGCGAGGCTTTCCCAAATGAGCGCTTCCTAATCAGTTCCATAACCCGCGACATGGACGTAGAGCGATGTGCAACGTTCGTAAAGAAGAACGGACACGCAGCATTGTCTTTCACTCCCATGGACTTGAACTTGGCAAGGGAACTTAACCGCCGACTCTACGATTTCCTTGGCAAAGAAGACATCGTCATGGACCTAACAACAGCAGCTTTAGGCTACGGGCTAGACTATGCTTTCACCAACATGGAACGTGCAAGACTCGCAGGCTTAATGGGCGATGTCGAACTGGCACATCCAATGTCCTCAGGCACAACAAACGCTTGGGCAGCAAGAGAAGCATGGCTGAAAATGGACGCCAAATGGGAACCCCGTGAACTCAGAGGTCCCCTGTGGGAAGTAACCACAGCCTTGACGTTGCTACTTACAGGCGTAGACCTGTTCATGATGATGCACCCCGCAGCAGTGAAGACTCTGAAAGAAGTCACTAACCGACTGGTAACAGGCGGAAAAGTAGATCCAAGCAAATACGCAGACTGGATTTCAGTCAAAACCTAAGCTGGAGCAATGACGGATGAGCAAAAAAGCCGGAATAAGAGAACTTAGCCCCATAGACATTTACAAACTCCTTCCAAAAACCAACTGCAAAGAATGCGGACAAGAAAACTGCATGGCATTCGCCACCAAAATCGTGAACCGCGAAGTCAACATAGACCAATGCCCACCACTCCTGAAGAAGGAAAATGAGAAAGCTTACAATCAACTAAAAGAAATGCTGAAACCAGCAGTCAAAGAAGTTGTCGTGGGCGTTGGCGACAAAGCCAAAAAACTCGGGGGCAAACTGGTCATGTACCGTCACGAGTTTACCTACTCTAACCCGACAGCCATAGCAATCGACGTTACCGACGAAATGCCTGAAAACGAAGTTGTGGCCCGCATAAACCGCACCGAAAACTTCACTTACGAATACATCGGCAACACGTTAAAGCTCGACATGATCGCGGTCCGCAGTACATCGGGTGATCCCGAGAAGTTTAGGGCTGTCGTCAAGAAAGTAACCGAAACCACCAGTTTACCCCTGATTCTATGCTCCTTAAACTCCAACGTTCTAGAAGCCGGAGTTATGGTCGCACCAAAAGCAAAACCACTGCTGTACGCTGCAACCGCGGAAAACTGGAAAGACATGGCAGAACTCGCGCTCATGTACAATTGCCCACTGGTAGTCTCCGCACCAAACGACATGACAATGCTAGTATCCCTAGCAAAGACTTTGATGAACTATGGCGTGCAAGACTTAGTCTTAGACCCTGGAACTTTCATGAACGAAGGCTTAACAGACACCATAAACAATTTCACAATGCTCCGCAGAGCCGCATGCAAAGGCGGCGAAGAACTCGCAGGCTTTCCGCTGTTGGGCGTGCCGATGGTTGCCTGGGCTAATAAGGGTGAAACAGCAGACGAAATCGTGAAGTGGCGCGAAGCCTACCTCGCGGCGATGCTCATTGTTCGCTACGCAGACATACTCATCATGCACGGCGACGATGGATGGTCGCTACTACCCAACACAGTTCTCAGACAGAACATCTACACAGACCCACGAAAACCCGTTGCCGTTGCACCCGGCTTGAAAGTATTCGGCACTCCAGACGAGAACTCACCAGTATTCTTCACCTCAAACTTCGCCTTGACATACTACACCGTAGCTTCAGACATCGAAAGCTCAAAACTCAACGCCTACCTAATCGTCGTAGAAACAGAAGGCTCAGCCATAGACAGCGGAGTTGCAGGACGAAAGCTCACAGCAGAACGAGTAGCAGACGCACTCAAAGCCTCAGACATAGAAAGCAAAGTTAAACACAGAAAACTCATCATACCCGGCAAAGCCTCAAGAATAAGCGGCGAAATCGAAGAACTCAGCGGCTGGAAAGTCCAAGTTGGACCACGCGATTCCTCAGAAATTCCAAAGTATCTTATCGACAAATGGCAGCCATAAACTGCCCCTTCTTCATTTTTTCACAGCTCATTGCTTTACAGCTTTTCAATTTGGTTCTCCTGTTGAAGACCCTATAGAGGGCTTTTTGACAGGTAAAACACCTGCTTTGGCATGCAAAAGATTCTTCAGTGTACAACAGCGGGAGTTCTGTTTCGGATTCACGTTTTCCAAGAAAGAGCTATTAGGAAGCCGCATGTTCTTCATAATCCCGTTATAATTCAAAATCGAGGAGAAAAACAGAATGGCGGGACTTCTCGTCGACACCAACACAATAATAGCTTTTGTTTTGGCTCTAGCCGCCGGTTTCGGCTTTGGGCTGGTCGGATACGCGGTGAGTCGACTTGTTGCACCCCCGAAGCCCATGCCTCTGAAAAACGAGAGATTCGAGTGCGGTAACCCTCCAACCAAACAGGGAAGAGGTCAACTCACCATGCAGTACTTTGCTTATCTGGTTGTTTTCTTGACAGTGGAGCCAGTCTTCATCTACTCATTTCTCCTTTTAATGGACGCACACCAAGCATTCTTCAGCGTAGTCGAACTCTTCAGCTTGATTCTCCTCATGCTTATTCCCCCATTAATCTTCGGTCTTGACTCCGCGAAGAAGATTCACTTATGGCAAATGAGGGAGGACCCCAAAAAGTGAAGAAAGCCAAGACCAGTTTCGAGAAAACCTTCCGGAAGATTATCAAGCGCAAGCCATTCAGCTCTGTTCGGAACTGGGGACTTTCGTATTCGCTATGGCCAGTCCACTTCACTACCGCTTGCTGCGGAACAGAATTTGCTGCGGCGTTTTGCCCCAGATACGATGCTGAAAGGTTTGGTGTCTTACCTTTCGTGGGCACCCGTCAATGCAACGTCATATTCATAGAAGGTACATTAACGAAAAAGATGGCTGAAGCAGCCAAAATAGTGTACGAACAGATGCCGGACCCCAAGTTTGTCATAGCAATGGGAGTGTGCGCCATCGACGGTGGAATATTCTGGAACAGCTACAACATAGTTAGACCTAATGAAATATTGCCAATTGATGCTTACATTACTGGATGCCCACCTAGACCTGAAGGCGTTTTGAAGGCATTGATAATGACGCAGGAGAAAATACGGAAAAGAGGGACACCTTATCCAGAAAGCTGAAACCCTTTCAAAACAGATTTCCGCGCAACTCACAGGTCTCGTAACCGGAGTTACGGTTATTTCTTCAACCTACCTCTCCATAGCAGTTGTACCGGCAAAGATATTGGAAATTGCCCAAAAACTCAACTCCATTGGCTTCGACCATGTGAAATCGGTAACCGGCGTTGACTACCCTGAAGAAAAAAAGATTGACATAGTTTATCACGTTTCCGCATTTGAAAACACTGAACTTGCCAAGTTCATATTAGAGTTGAAAACGTCCGTAGACCGCTTTGACCCACGAATTAAGTCGCTCATTAAGATTTGGCCCAGCGCAGAATACCCTGAAAGGGAAACAACAGACCTCATGGGCGTCACATTTGACGGTCAACCCCCAAAAGAACGACTCATGCTTCTCGAAAACTTCGAAGGGGGACCTCCGCTCAGGAAAGACTTCAAGTTGAAGACAGAGGGGATAGACGCCTGAGCCAAGACGAAACAGTTGAGCTCCTAATAGGTCCACAACACCCCGGTTCAGGACACATGAGACTAATCGCAGAAGTTGATGGCGACATTATCGTCGCTTTTGAGCCCAACATTGGCTACGTCCATCGTGCCGTCGAAAAAATAGCGGAAACCAAAACTTACTTGCAAATAATCCCACTCGTGGAGAGACCGATGCTGCCAGACACAGCTAGCGCCAACCTCGGGTACATTCTGGCACTGGAAAAACTTCTTGATGTAGAAGTTCCTCCGAGAGCGCAATATCTGCGGATGCTGTTGTGCGAAATGAGTAGGATTCACAGCCACCTCTATGGGCTAGGTATCTTTGGAAATATGATCGGTTCCTCAACGGTGTTCGAATGGGCGTTCGCTGACAGAGAACCGTTTCTTGAGTTGACACAGCAATGGACAGGCGCCAGACTCACCGCTTCATTCATGGTTCCGGGTGGCATAAGACGTGACCTTCCCCAAGATTTCAAAGACAAAGCTCTCAAAGCTGTCGCTTACATGGAGCAAAGATTGAAAGATTATGACAAAATTTTCGTCAACAACCCCGTCACCATAGCGCGCCTAGAAGGGGTTGGAGTAATTAAAAAAAGCGAAGCAGCAAGAATTGGCATCGTTGGTCCTAATCTGCGGGCGTCAGGAGTTGCCTACGACGTCAGAAAAATCGAGCCCTACTGTGCTTACGGCGACTTGGACTTTGACCTCATTGTTCGTGAAGAAGGCGATTGCTATGCACGGTTGCTGGTTCGCAGAGAAGAAATAAAACAAAGCATAAAACTCATAAGGCAAATCCTAGACAAGCTTCCTTCGGGTTCGTTTTTTGCAGAAAAATACCTCAAACTTATCACTCCAAAAATGAAGGAGCTCATGGACAAAAGCAATATTCTCAGGTTCCCAGCTGTTTTCTCCGCTCTAAAACCAGCAAAAGGGGACGCTATTTCCAGAGTTGAAGCAGGACGAGGCGAACTCTTCTACTACATTGTCAGTGATGGAACGGCTCAGCCTTACCGATTCAGAATGGTGACGCCTTCTTTTAAGAACGTCATTGCTTTCAAGGCGGCGCTTTTGGGAGGAAGGTTGGCTGATGTGCCCTCTGTCTACGGGAGTCTGGATTATTTTCCGCCGGAGGCTGACAGGTAAACATGGGCATAATTGAGACCATTTGGCAAATATTGACTTCCCCGCCTGTCTTCATACCGCTAATCTTCCCTGGCTTCATCACTCTCATGATTGTCCTGCTCCTGCTAATCTGGTTTGAAAGAAAACTGACCGCAAAAGTCCAGATGCGATATGGTCCACTCTATATTTTCAAAGCTTTCGGCGGCGCTATTCAGATGGTGGCTGACTTGCTCAAGTACCTATTCTCCGAATTCATCGTCCCCAAAGACGCTGACAAGAAAGTGTTCATTCTTGCACCAATCATGTTTTTCACTTTTACCTTGCTGCCGCTGGTAGCCATCCCAATCAGCAGCACCTTCACAGCGATGCAAAGTGACCTCACAATGCTTTTGGTTCCAGCCATTGGAACGTTGGCGCCTCTTATGGTTATCTTGATTGGCTGGTCAAGCAACAACAAGTACTCTTTCATCGGCAGCCTGCGGGAAGGCTACATAATGATGACTTATGAAATTCCCATGTTCATCTCCATCCTCGCCATGGCCTTGACATATAACAGCTTAAACCTTATTCAAATTGTAGATAAGCAATCAGGGTTCCTGTGGGGCATAGTTTTGAATCCGTTGGCGGCAATTACTTTCTTTGGCACTCTGTTAATGACCACAGCACGTTTTCCCTTCGACATTTCCGAGGCAGAAAGCGAAATTGTGGTTGGACCCTACACAGAGTACAGTGGCATAGTCTTCGTGCTGTGCCTAGGCGCTCCTTATGTGAAACTGTATGTGCTTAGTTTGTTCTACTCTTTGGTTTTCTTAGGCGGCTGGAATCCTCTATTTTGGCCTCTCAACACGAATCCGATACTTCCCGGACTTGCTGTGCTTGTCAAAGGAGCGATAATCATGGCTTTGGCAGTTTTCATGAGAACAATTTACCCGAGATACCGCTTGGACCAAGCACTCCGATTGGGATGGCACAAACTCTTCGCGCTATCCATACTCTCGGTAATTCTCGCCCTTGTCTTAGTTGGTTTGGGGGTGCTATAGACGAATAAGCGGAAAACTCGCAGAAAGCTATTAGGTGTAGACGTTGCAGGTCATGTCGAAACCTTCGCCACTGGTGTCAAATACCTGTTTAAGCCTCGCGCAACTCTAATGTACCCCGAAGTCTTCCAAGACTTCGGTCCCAACTACCGAGGTATGCTGAAATTCTATGACGACCGATGCATTAGCTGCACTTTATGTGCACGTATTTGTCCCTCTGGAGCCATAAAAATGTACAAAGCCGCGAAGAAGTGGCCTGGAATAACTTACCAAAGGTGCATTTTCTGCGGTTTCTGCGTCGATATTTGCCCAGTAGATGCTCTTGGAATGTCATCAGTTCACGACAAAGCCTACTACAATTTAGACGCGTTGCTACAAAAGCCAGACGATTTTGTCAAAGGGCCTCCAGATGAAAAGCAACCGAAAAAGGTTAAACCGGTGTTCGATGAAAAGAGAGGTTTGAAGTATGATCCCGCTTGACTTTGCTCTAACTTTGGATTCCGGTACAATACTATTCATTGTGCTGGCTGCTGTTGCTGTGATATCCGCAATCTTGGTGGTCGAGCATAAATCACTTGTTTATTCAGCCTTATTCTTAGGCATATTAGGCATGGCAAACGCGGCGCTTTTTACTCTCCTTGGGTTCAATTTCATAGCGCTGTTCTTCGTTTCAGTTTACATAGGTGCCGCTGTGACCTTCATACTTTTTTCTGTGTCAATGTTTGAGGAGGCTCCCGCGGTTGAGCGTCCGGTTCGTATTATCACTTTAATCTCTGTTATAGTTGCGGCTGTCGTGCTTGCCGGTGTCTTCGCTTTGTACTTTACGGGTGGAATTCAGCCTTCGTACATTAGCTACAGGGTTCTTGCTAGTTTGTTAACTGAAAAATACGGGTTTGCTTTGATAATAGCAGCGCTTACTTTGGTCACGACCTTGATAGAAGCAATAACTATAGCTCGAAAAGAGGAGGAAAAATGATGGATTCAATCGTCTTATTCTTGTCTTTGTCTATAGTCTTGTTTGGAATAGGCTTATATGGGCTCATATCAAAGAGAACCATGCTGAGAATGCTGCTAGCAGCAGAAATAAACTTCAACGCAGCCATCTTGGCGCTGGTAGCTCTTGCCTCGCAGTCTCCATCTCCCGCCACAGGAGAAGTTGTTGCGCTGCTTGCAACTGGAATAGCGGCTGCCGACGTGGGCATACTAGTCTCGATTGCAATTCTAATGTATCGTCTCAAGAAGCGTTCAGATGTTTACGAATTAAAGGAGTCAAGAGGTTAAGTAAATGATTCAGTTAGACCAGCCGATTCTGCTTTCGATTGTTGTCGTGCCTCTAGTGGCAGCGATTCTACTTCCTGCGATTGGTAAAAGGGCTAGCCCTAAAACTTTAGCAGCAATAAGCTCTATGCTTTTGGCTTATCCACTTGGTGTGATTTCTGTTTTACTTTTTGCTCCTGGACTTGGCGCTGGAATTGTAGACCCCGTTTACTTCAGCACCACGCGCATCGGTTCCTTTTCGATGCTGCTTGACGGATTGAGTGGTCCAATTGCCTTCTCCATAGCGTTGGTTACCACATTGGTTTCTGTGTATTCTCTGCCTTACATGAGGCACCGTTTTGAAGAGATGGAGAAAGAGAATTCTCGCGAACCCTCCTGGGGCACCTACTATATGCTTTTAGTTATGTTCGCTGCCGCAATGCTTGGGACTGCATTGTCAACTAATCTGATCGAGTTTTATATTTTCCTCGAGTTAACGCTAATACCCAGCTTTCTGCTCATTGCCTTCTACGGTTACGGCGCACGGGGAAAAATAGCTCTCATGTACCTAATTTGGACCCACGTCGGTGCTTTGCTTTTTCTGATTGGCTCGATCACTTTTGGGTTCTATGCTGGAACATTCGACATATTGAACATGCAGACCCTCATATTCAACACCAACATGTGGACGCTGCTTCCGAGTTCCATATTGATTTTCTCAGCTATCGCCATAATGATAGGGCTGTTCATAAAAATGGCTGTCTTCGGTGTTCACATCTGGCTTCCGTACGCACACTCTGAATCTCCCACTCCGGTTTCCGCTCTGCTTTCTCCAAACTTAATTGGGATCGGAGGCTATGCCCTAGTTAGAGTTTTATTCATAATGTTTCCAACAGTTTTGTCCGACGCCTCTGTTTACCTTATGATTTTGGCGTTGGTGACGATGATTTACGGCGGACTCATGTCGTTGGCTCAAGATGACTTCAAGAGAATGCTGGCCTACTCAAGCATCTCCCAGATGGGTTATCTGCTTTTAGGCGTCGCAAGCATGAACACGCTGGGAATTTCTGGAGCAATGCTCCAATACGTGACACACGCCATAGGCAAGGCGGTGCTCTTCTCCGTCGCTGGAGTGCTAATTGTAAAGTTCAACGGCTTAAGAAGCATAAGCAAAATGGGCGGGTTAGCAACAAAACTGCCCTTAACCGCAAGCTTGGCCCTCCTCGGGTTCATGCAGATAACGGGCATACCGCCCTCCCTTGGACTCTGGAGTGAAGTGTTAATAGTTTTCGGAGCCGTTGGTAGAGCGCAAACTTTGGGGTCTTTGGCATTCGTGCTCTTGGTAATTGGATTGCTCGTTGCCATTGGGCTTTCTACAGCTTATGCCTTCATCACGATGAAGCGCATCTTCTTCGGCTCAAGCTCATCAGAGGAAACTCGCGGGGAAGGATTGGAAGTAAAGAAGTTCATTCTGCTGCCCATCGTGGTCATAGCAGTGATCGGCATACTGCTGTTCTTCTTCCCAGGAATCTTCATTGGCCCTCTCATTAAATTCGTAAGCAGCTTCCAAGGGTAGAACACTCGAATGAGCTTAAATGAAATAGTGGCCAATGCAACTTGGGCGGCACCGTTTGTTGGAGCAGCCATCGTCCTGTTTGTTTCGATGGTGCTGAAAAAGAACAAGCTCCGAAACGCGATTTCAGTTGGTTCCCTATTCGTGAGCGCCATTTCTTCTACGCTGCTGCTGAAAGGCGTCTTGGAAAGCAGTATTGGTTTAGTTCAGTTCTCCATTCCATGGATTCCAGCAATTAACGTTGAATTTGGACTATACATTGACACATTAGCCGCATTCATGGCTCTCATCGTCACATGGCTGTGCTTCGTCATCGGAGTTTACAGCGTAAAATACATGGAAGACGATTCGGGTTTGAGCAGGTACTGGTTCTTCTTTAGCTTCTTCACAGGAAGCATGCTTTTGATTGTTTTTTCCAGCAATCTCTTGTTGACATTTATCGGGTGGGAAGGAACAAGCCTGGCTTCATACGCTCTCATTGGACACTGGTTTACAGACCAGAAGAAAAACTGGGTAGGTGACCCAGGCAAAAAAGCGCTTGGTACATCAATGGAGTTTGCTCCAAGCCACAGCGGCGTCCGCGCCTTAGTCTTCACAAGGCTCGGCGACGTCGGATTCATAGCTGGAATCGCTTTAATTTACGCCTTGACAGGCTCGCTGAGTATCCCCGACATGGCTCAAAGTGCTGCCACATGGGGTACAGCGCTTGCTGTCCGCGGGCTGTTGCTTCCGTTTCTGTTGTTTTTCTCTCTTGGAGCATTTGCAAAAAGCGCGCAGTTTCCTTTCCATGAATGGCTTGTTACAGCAATGACTGGTCCAACTTCCATTAGCGCCCTAATACACGCGGCGACAATGGTGAAGGCAGGGGTCTTCTTCATGCTACGGTTTACCCCAATTTTCTTCCTTGTTTTTAGAGCGTTAAGCTCAACGATGCCCGACTCAGCTGCAGATGTCACTTTATACTTCACCATCGTAGTTTACATAGGCACATTCACTGCGTTTCTTATGGCGACTCAAGCCATCGTGGCAAAGGAGCTGAAACTGGTTCTGGCGTTTTCCACGGTTTCTCAACTTGGGTACATGTTCATGGCGGCCGGTTCCGCAGGTCTTATCCCCGACTTTGCTGGCGGCTTCATCGCGACGTTCGGTCAACTTATGAGTCATGGGGTTTTCAAAGCTTCCCTATTTCTCGCTGCAGGAGCAGTAATTCACGCTGTAGGCTCTAGGTTTATGTCGGAAATGGGTGGGCTCTCAAAATACATGAAACTAACGTTTATCGCAGTGCTGGTTTCCGCACTTAGCCTCGCTGGGTTGCCGCCTTTGATTGGGTTCTGGACTAAAGACAGCCTTATAGAAACCGTTTACCAAACTGGCTTAATTGTTCCAATAGTATTGGCAATTGGGACCGTAGCCATAACCGCATTCTATTCAGCTCGCCTTGTGATGAAAACGTTCCAAACACAGCCATCCGAAAATGCTCTGCGCTTAGCTGAAAAGCATGAACTACACAAGCCAAGTCTATGGATGTCGGTTCCCTACTTTGTTCTGGCTTTGGCAAGCATTGTGCTGGGGGCTTTTTGGTTCTTCTTCGGTGGCGACTTCTACACAGCCTTAACTCGGAACGTGTTAGGATTGGCAGAAACACCTGTAATTTTCCAGGTGAGTCTGGACCCGCTGACAACAGGTTTATCCTTAACAATGGTCGCCGTAGGGCTGACTTTGGCGTACGTAATTTACGGCAAAACCAATTTCCAGAAAACCATAGCGCGGCAGTTGGACGTTAGTCGCGTGTTCAAAGCGATTCACAGTTTCCTCTACAACCGATGGTACATACAAGCAATTTACTACAAGGTTTTTGTCTATGGAGGGGGCAAATTGTCCAAGGGTCTCTTCAAGTGGTTTGACACCGGTGCCTTGGACGGTTTCTATCACAGATTCATTCCGTGGTTTGCCACTAAAACCTACAAGGGTCTCTTCA
>Ga0209431_10001823_pt1 | contig 17417 bp, 20 predicted proteins | sample RifCSP13_3_FD_184021 | JGI IMG/M metagenome (GOLD analysis project Ga0209431, IMG submission 184021) | Soil microbial communities from Rifle, Colorado - Rifle CSP2_sed 13_3 (SPAdes) (version 2) | ecosystem: Environmental > Terrestrial > Deep subsurface > Rock core/Sediment | place: Rifle...
TGGGTCCAATTGCCGGCAAAAAAGAGCAGCTTGCAATAGATGTAAAGGCGCCGGGAATCATGCAAAGGTCAAGGGTGGTTGACTCCCTGGAAACAGGGGTGACAATAGTCGACATGATGGTTCAGGTTGGCAAAGGTCAGAAGGAATTGGTCGCGGGGGACCAGAAAACCGGCAAAACCGTTTTTTTATTGCAGTCAATGGCCCGCCAGGCACAATTGGGGATCATTTGCATTTATGTGTGCATCGGCAAGAAAAAATCAGACCTTAAACACGTTGAATCAGAACTTTCCAAATCAGGCTCACTTAAAAATTCCGTAATCGTTGCGGCAACTGCTTCCGATCCGGTTTCATACGTTTATTTTGCACCCTTTGCCGGCTTTACAATAGCCGAATTTTTCAGAAACAGAGGCCAGAATGTGTTGATTATCCTGGACGATATGACAACCCACGCCAAATATTACCGCGAGATTGCCTTAGTTGCCAAAAAAACTCCGGGCCGCGGTTCATATCCCGGCGATATTTTTCACCATCAGGCGAGGCTTCTGGAGCGAACCGGCAACATCAAGCTAAAAAACGGTAAAGTTGCCTCAATTACGGCTTTGCCTGTTGCCGAAACTCAGGAGGGAGATTTAACGGGCTACATCCAGACAAACCTGATGGCCATGACCGATGGCCACATATTTTTTGACGTCGAGGAGTTTAAAAGGGGCAGAAGACCGGCAATTTCCCATGTTCTTTCGGTAACGAGAGTCGGTAACCAGACTCAATCCACGGTCGAGAAAGACCTGCGGAGAATGATTGCCTTCCGGCTCAACAATTACTACCGTTTCCGGGAAACTTCAAGTTTCGGTGTGGAAATTCCGGCCCAGTACTCAACGGAGATTAATTTTGGCCTGAAGATAGAGGTGTTATTGGATCAGGCAAGCCACGCGGTTATTCCAAAACCCCTCCAGCTTCTGCTTTTGGGTTTATTATTTGCCAATTTCTGGGATGAGAAAGAATTAAACCAGGTAGTTTCGGACAAACAAAAAATCATCGATGCTTATTTTTCGGGCAAACTAAAAAGCCTGGCTTTGGAAATTGCAAAAGCCAGGGATTTTAAATATCTTGCAGCTCTGCTTTCAAAAAACACAGGCTTTTTAGCTCAAATAACAGGTGGCAGTCTACAGCAAAAGACAACTGCTTGAACAGCAGGAGATGATAACGGTTGTAAAGGCATTAACTGCCCTTACGGTTTTGCGGCTTAATAAAACTTACCAGACGATTAGAGAAACTAAAGAACTTTTGGAAAAGATTAACGCCTCGATAAGGCGGGTTTTTGAGATTTATCCGTCGAATGACCCATCTTATATCAGGCGAAAGAAGCAATATATGCTTAAAAAACAAGGTGCACCCCAAAAAACGGTCATGGTTTTTATAGCCGCCAACCAGGATTTTTACGGGGATTTGATTTTTGAAATTTCCAGGCTTTTCATTGCCGATTTTAAAAAAGCTGAGGCTGATGCCGTGGTCATCGGCAAAATCGGCCGGGCGATTTTGGCGCGCGAGAAGATTGATTCCCCAAGAATCAGATATTTCGACCTTGACGACGACCGGCCGGATCTGCGCGTTGTCCAGGAGATTCTGGAAATTCTGGAAGGGTACGACAAGGTTTTGGTTTATCACGGCAAAACGGAGTCGCTCCTGCGGCAAATTCCCATAAGAAGCGAGGTTTTGCGCGAAATTCCGGATTTGGTCAAGCCTGCCAAAAAATATATTTTCGAACCGACAGCGGACGAGGTTCTGGATTTTTTGCAAGTTCAGACTTCAATAAACTCTTTTCACCAGCGTGTTTATGAGGCGCAGTATGCCAGACTTGCGGCCAAAAGATGGAACTGGACAAAACAGCAGATGGCAAGGGCCAGGCTTCTGGAGGAACTGACGCATGATTTTCTGAAGTATAAAAAGTCCCTTTTGCAGAAACAGCAGCAGGTGACGATTTTCGCCCATCGCCAAAACATCACCGAAAATCCGAATATTAAAAGTACCAACGTATACGGAAGGTAAAAATATTCGCTCGCAGGTTACCGTGGTCTATGAATCTGCGGATGAATGCGAGAGAGCAAGTACACTACCTCCGAGTTTCGGGGTATATACTCGCTCATGTAAACTTAAAAGAGGATACCGAGACCTTTCAGGCCTCGGAAGTTTATGGAGACAGGCAGAATCATTTCCGTCCGCGAAAATATCGTAGAAGTTGCATTTTCCGGCGTTCAGCCATTTCGCCATGAGCTTTTGACTCTGGAAGGCGACAATTCGGTAAAGCTCGAGGCTTATTCGTCAAGCAGGGAAGGCACGGTATTTGCTCTGGTATTGTCGGATGTAACAGCCCTTTTCCGGGGAGCGGTTGTTACCCGTACCGGCGAAGTGATAACCGTGCCGGTGGGTAGCGCGGTAAACGGCAGGTTAATAAACGTTTTCGGGGAACCTCAGGACGGTAAAGATTTAATGGCTCTGGCCCGCCGGCCGATTTATAAACCGGCCCCTCCATACACCGATCTTTTTATCCACAAGGAAGTTCTGGAAACTGGCATAAAAGTTATCGATTTTTTTATGCCGATGAGAAAAGGCGGCAAGGTGGGAATTTTCGGGGGATCCGGAGTCGGTAAGACGGTTTTGATTCTGGAACTTATCCACAATGCCGAGCTTTTGAAAAACACGGCCACGATTTTTTGCGGGATCGGTGAACGAATCAGGGAAGGTCACGAGCTTTATGAAAGTCTGACCACCAAAAAACTTCTTTCAAAAGTTTCTTTGGTGTTCGGTGAAATTAACGAGAAGGCTGCTGCCAGGTTCAGGGTTGCCTATGCGGCAACGACACTGGCCGAATACTACCGTGACGAGGAGTCAAAAGACGTTATTTTCTTTGTCGATAACATCTACCGTTTTATCCAGGCAGGCAACGAAGTTTCCACGCTTTTGGGCAGGATTCCTTCGGAGGACTGGTACCAGCCGACACTGGCCTCCGATGTCGGCATGTTCGAAGAAAGACTGCTTTCGACCAAAAATGCGGCCGTGACATCGATTCAGGCAATTTACGTGCCTGCAGATGATATGAGCGATTCGGGAATTCAGACCGCCTTTGCATATTTTGATTCGATCATAGTTTTATCGAGGCAGGTTGCCGGCGAGGGCAAATATCCGGCAATCGATATTTTGGCCTCCTCATCGTCGGTTATTGATCCTGACGTTATAGGCAAACAGCACTACGAGCTGTTTGTGGAAGCGGAGAAAATCTTAAAAAGGTACAGCTATTTGAACAGGATCGTTTCCATAGTCGGTGAGTATGAGCTTGCCAAGGAAGATCAGGTAATTTATCATCGTGCCAGAAAACTTTTGAATTATATGACTCAGAGTTTCTTCGTAACTTCGGATCAGACAGGCAGGCCGGGGAAGTTTGTGCCCCGTGCAAAAACCATAGCCGACGTTGCCGCCATTATTTCCGGAAAAGTAGATTCGGCTCCCGAGGAGGCGCTTTTATACATTGGAGATTTGGGGGATCTTAGTGGACAGCCAAAACGTGCTTAGCGTTTCTGTGATCTGGCACCATTTTACGGGTGCTGCCGATTTTGAGATTCAGGCAAGCGCAATTTCTTCTGAGAATAAAACCGGCAGGTTTGATATTTTGCCGGGCCATGCCAATTTCATCAGCGTGATTTACAACAGTCTGGTTTTGTACACGATGGAGAAGAAGCAAGATGTTTACTTTTTCCGGCGCGGGATAGTTGAGGTTTCCGAAAACAGCGTCAAACTTTTCCTCGAAGGCAAGATAGACTGATCAAACGAGGACAGTTCTCGTTTTGATTTAGCGCCTCGCAATGTGGCTCCTCTGATGTAATATTTTGCAGAATCATTTTAATACTTGCAAAAGAGAGCAAAATATTATAGGATATAGAACTATGAGTGGCGTTGATAGAGAAAAACCGTGGCAAGTTAGCCATAATGAAGTGCCTGATCCGGCTAAAAGAAAGACTTTATGGTTAGTTGGAGCAGTCGCAGCGGTCGGATTGGCTGCAATCTTGTACAAAAAACTTCCACCGGAAAGTCCGGATACGAATTCTGATGATCAGAAGCAGGCTTCAAAATTCATTGAACAAGCGGAAGACGAAGGTTCACTGATTAAGGCGCAAATCATTCAACCGGGTGATGAAGATGAACCTGGTAAGTTGCGGACGAGCCCTGCCATTCTGTCAGCGAATACGATTGTTAAATCAGATGTAGGTGATGGAATTGATGGCATTGTAGTTTCGGATATTACGGGCTATCAGGATGCTACAAAAGAACTTCCCGGAACATGGTTTGCTTTTGAGATACGAAATGGGAGAATCGGGTTTATCAACACCAAATTTGTCGAAAGAATGAATAAGCAGCCACTTCTTCAAGCAGGAACGAAAATCTATAACACACAAACTGGAGAATATATGGTTCTTGGTCAATCTCAAGCGGCTCCGTAATTGTAGTGTAAAATAAAGCCATGCGCAGTAACGGGTGGCTAAAAGAGCAATTAGATTTTCTTCTAAAAAACTATTTTTCCGACGTTCCAATTACCAATCCCATTGAGATTAAATTCGGCAGGGAAGCGAGGTACCGTTTCGGGTCAATTCGGCTTGTGAAGCCCAGGGGATTAAGGATATTGGGGTCAATAAGAAAATTAAGAGACCGCATTCCTCAAAAAAGTGTGGTTACGATAACATCGCTCTTTGCTCGCGAATCCATAGCTGTCGATGTTGTGCGCTATACAATTGCCCACGAACTTTGCCATTATGCCCATGGTTTTTCAAGCCAAAACAGGCGGATGTTTAAATACCCGCATCACGGTGGTATTGTCAATAAAGAGCTGAAAGAAAGAGGCGCGGAAAATTTAACTCTGGCTTTCAAAAAATGGCTGAAGATATACAGGAAGAAGATCTTGGCGGGCAAGATCAGCGTTTAAAATTTGCCGTTTTCGGCCTTTTTTTTGCCGGTCTTTTTCTTCTGGCGATAGGCACCGGCATTTTTCTCTTTCGAAATTCATCTTCAGATAAAGGCGACATCGAGATAATTTCTGCAGATTCACAGAGTCAGCAGGCAGGCAAAATTATGGTTCACGTTGATGGCGCGGTAGGAAGACCAGGCGTTTATGAACTGCCGGGGAGCGCCAGAATTTCCGACGCGGTTTCGGCGTCAGGCGGCTTGGCAAAAGATGCGGATACTGTAAAAGTTAATCTGGCGGCAAAAGTCACGGACGGCCAGAAGATCTATATTCCAAAAATCGGAGAACAGTCTGCAGGCGGTTCGCAATCAACAGCCGCTGATTCGACGTCGGCCCTTGTCAACATCAACACGGCTACAGAAAGCCAGCTGGATACACTGCCGGGGATAGGCCCCGTAACCGCCCAAAAAATCATCGCCTCGCGTCCTTACAGCTCGCCGGAAGAACTTTTGACCAAGAAGGCGGTTGGACAGTCGGTGTATGAAAAAATTAAGGATTTGGTGACTTACTAAACTCGTTTTCGATTGACACGCATTTGGGCAAAATGTCTTACTTAGATTAAGAACACTTTCAAGTCGGTGAAATTTAAACCTGCCAATATGTCGTTACTTCTGATTGTCGGCCTATTCCTGGTCGTGCTATTTTTCCTGCTTGTTGTTTTTGGTACGGAATTCGGAAACAGATTCGGGACTCTGTATCAGCGAAAACTGGATCAGGCAACAGCCGCAAAAGAACGTCAGGCTGCCAACGGGCAGGAGCCGAAAGTTTCGGCTGCATTGGCAGTTGATCAGGATCCGGCTAAATCAGCAGGAGCTGTTTATAAGGTTACCGGCTCAGGTTTTTTGCCTAGTTCAGTAGTGTTTCTCAATTTCTCGGATCCTGTCTGCTGTGTGGCTATTGCCGCGTCTCCGGATAATCTGGGAAATATATCTGTTGACAGAAAAACGGGCAAACCCGGAATCTACAGGGTTGAGGCATTTCAAAGGATTGGAGAAAAACTTTTGCCGGTGGCCTCTGTTTTCTTCGAGGTGACGAAAGAGACGCAATAAAAAAATGATTTTCCAATGCACCGCTTTTCGTACATTGTTTTGGTATGTCTGCTAGGGCTGGGTTTTGCTTATCGGATCTCAACCAGTGAAGTTCGGAAAATCCCCACAAACCAAGAAATAAAACTTTCCGCAACTGTTAAAACAGAGCCCAGAATTTCAGGCGGATTGCAGGTTTTGGAAATCGGAGACGCTAGAGTTTATGTTGATTTGTATCCAAGATTCAGGGTGGGGGATCGAATAGCAGTTGAAGGTGAGGTTGATTCGGAGGGCAGGATATTCAGGCCTCAGATTGAGATCATTGGCAGTCGCAAATCAATCTCAAGTTTCTTTTCAAGTATACGGCTTAAAATTTCCCAAAACATTGCTTCATATTTGCCATCACGCGAGGCGACAATTGTTTCAGGGACGGTCCTTGGAGTCGATACGATTGAAAAGAATTTCCGCGACCAGCTTGTAAAAACCGGCACGATCCATGTGGTTGTGGTTTCGGGGCAGAATCTGATGATTGTGGCAGGGGTTTTTCTGGTTTTAGGCAGGTATTTTGGAAGGCGCCGGAGTCTAATCTTGGCAACGATTGCGGTTTTTGCTTATGCGTTTCTGACCGGTTTTGAGCCGCCGGTTGTTCGGGCCAGCATAATGGTGATATTGGCATCTATTGCGATATATTCCGGTAGGCAAATGATGCCAATCTGGAGTCTAATTTTGGCGGCCCTTTTGATTTTATTTGTTTGGCCGCAGGCAATCTTTGAAGTTTCTTTCCAGCTGACATTTGCGGCGACTTTGGGGATTATGACTTTGGGAAGGTATTTTTCGGAATTATTTGCGGGTCCTGCCGCGCTTTACCCCCGTCCGATGTCCTCGCTTGATATTAAATCCGAAAATAAATCTGCAATCGAATCTTTCGCTGCGGGCGCTCGACGGGGATCCCCCTCGCGCGTCACCCGCTTGATCAAAGAGTTTATTGCAGATAACGCCGCGATTGCCACCAGTGCCTACATTTTTACGGCGCCGATTATCCTGTTTTACTTCGACCGGATTTCGCCTCTGGCGCCTTTGGCTAATATTTTAGTCGCCGAAGCGGTATTTCCGGTGATGATTTTGGGGTTTTTGGTTTCAATCATAAGCCTTATTTTTTCACCGCTTGCGCAGGTGATTTCATATATTGCCTACGTCCCCGCGTTTTATTTCGTCAAAGTGGTCGAGTTTTTTGCCAAAATTCCGATTGAGCAGATTTCTTTCGGGAAGGGAAACTTTATGGCAGTTTTAATCTTTTATCTTTTAATTTTTATTTTGTTTGCAGTATGGACCAAAAGAACAAAATCTTCCTGACTCTGGCCGTAATTTTTGCAGGTTTGGGTCTGCTTTTGATTTTTTCGCTCCAGAATTCCGGCAAATTCAGGCTTATTGCCTGTGATGTCGGGCAGGGAGACGGCATGCTTTTGGTTTCGCCTTCGGGCAAGCAAATCGTTGTCGACGGCGGGCCGGGTACAAAAATTGTTGATTGTTTATCGCAAAACATGCCTTTTTGGGATCGCACCGTCGAGCTTGTAGTTGCCACGCATGCGCAAAAAGACCACATGGAGGGGCTTTTGGAAGTTATGGCTCGGTATAAGGTAAAAATGATTGCTGAGACTAAGGTCAATAATGGTTCAGAGCTTCATAGAGAATGGGAAAAAGCAGTCAAAGAAGAAGAGGCAAAAGTTTATATTGCCAAGAAAGGGGATAGGCTTAAGATTGATCGACTGACTCTGGATATTTTATGGCCTGATGCGCAGAAGTTAAATTCGTGGCAAATGACCTCACCTTCGGATTTAAATGAATCGGCGATAGTTTTAAGGACAAATTACGGCCAATTCTGCGTATATTTGACAGCAGATATACCCAAAGAAACTTTGCAAGGATTGGTTGACAAGAAATGCCAGATTTTAAAAATATCTCACCACGGTTCCAAAACAGGAACGAACACAGAAATTATAAACGAGGTCTCTCCTCGTCTGGCAATAATCCAAGTCGGTAAAAATAGTTATGGTCATCCGACAAAAGAGGTCATTGATTTGTTAACATCAAAGGCAGTAAAAATACTTCGCAATGACACAAACGGTATCATTGAAATTACTTCAGACGGTAAATCCTTCAAAGCAAAATCCGCCAGATAAAGATCTAGAATGCTTCCTTATTATATAGTAGTTTACATTTTTACCTATTAAATCTATCACCTCAAAACTTCACGTATCAATCCCACCCCATAGTTTGTCAAATCAGCTTTGGTTTTGTATAATTCCCATATGGAAATGCCTCGTTCTTCAGAAACAGGGCCAAACGCTGAGATGACCCCTGGATTATCGAATATAAGAATCGTCCAGCTTACACCAGAAGATTGGGAGATCTTACGTAAATTGAAACTCACATCGCTCCAGCTGGAACAGATCGCCTTCTTGGATTACCAAGATGGCATGGATACGTACTTGAAAAGAACCGAATATGAATGGAGAAAAAAACTAGATGAACAAGCGTCATCTACTGTTTATGTTTTTGCAGAAGAAAATGGTGAATTCATAGGAATGGTAAACGCCCGTATTGATGAAAAAAAGCAAGAAGCATTAATACAGCATCTGTACGTAGATCCGGATCACCGTGGACAGATGGTAGGGAAGCGGCTTCTGGAAACGCTGCTTCAAAAGCTGAAAGACTGGGGTGATATCGAAAAAGCAAAACTTGCTGTTTTGGAAACGCAGAAACCGGCCATCAGACTCTATGAAAGTTTGGGGTTTGAGAAAATGAGTGAATCTTTAGTCATGAGAGGCGATAGGCATTACAAATCATTCGGGATGGAATTGGTCTTGTAATGTTCTCAAATCGCCGCAGCACGCAACCCTTGGAGGTGTTGAAGGATTGGAAAGGGTGAATTCCGTAGACCTCTTTAGAAACGGCAAGGGTATACTTGCTTGACATCCGGTGTTATCATCTTCCCATGGTTGCAGAAACAAAGCCCGAGACCACAGAACCGCATCTTTCAGAAGCATTAACCGAAATTCTACAAACTGCAGAAGAGACAGCAAGGGGGTACAACCATCATTATGTTGGGTCCGAACATATTGTCTTTGCACTTACCGATGACGCTGAAGTTGCTGCGACTCTGGGTAAACTGAAAGTCAAACCCGAACAGGTGAGAGAAGTTGTCGAATCCTACCTAAAAGATGTTCCATCATGGACGCAAAGTAAGATTGGTTTAACGTATAGAGTACAAAATATCTTGGCAGATTTAACCCAAAGCGCCGCCAATGAGGGCAGATTGGAAATTACACCGGTTGATTTATTCAGAGGTATTGTGGGTGATAAAGAAACCGTTGCTGCCCAGATATTAAAACCAGAACCTCTAAAAGTAACTCCGGGAAAATTAAAGAGAATTAACTTTCCTCCTCAAACAGCGATCTCCTAACAGTAATCTATAGACATCCAATATATTTTCGATTTAGACTTGAATTAATGATAGTAGAGGCTGACATTGGTGCCCATTTCAGGCATGAAGTTTGCGACAATGTGCTCTCCAAGGATAACTGTGTAAGGCTTTTTGGCGGAAAAATCGGTAGGGCCTTATGGAGATTTTCTACTGCCGAGACTCATAATTACGTCAGACGCGGCAGGCATTTTTTAAATTTAGCGTCAAAGATTGCGCTTAGCGAAGGAATCCCGGATGACAGAAAGAGAGCTGCGGAAGCCCTTAGGGAGGCGAGTCTTCAGGGCTTCTTAACTATCTTTGAAGACGGGCGGTTTTTTATCCATGATCCGACAAATCCATTAGAGCTGAGGCGGGAAATTTCTAAAGGCGCTTACCACTTGGATACGGGAAGGGAGCTCAGTTTAGCGGCTCCTGCTCTTTTTTAAAAATTCCAGACTATATTGATTAATCGCAAGATACGTTGTAATATCTTCCGATTGAGGTAAATTCATGGCTGAGCGTATACAAGGAGCGAGAATTGAATTGAGTCCTAGAAAGAAAGCTTTTATTGACGGGGTTACCAGACTTTTCGCATGGAGACTTCAGATTGAGGGTAGTGAGGTTTTCGGTGAAGTACGGGAGCTTCTAAATCAAGACACTCCGGTTGAGATTTTCCCGAATCACTTAAGTCATGCTGACGGGGCAATGCTTAATACTGTACTCAAGAAAGAAGCTTCTGACATTGAGGAAAAGTTAGTTTTTATCGTTGGTACGGTTATTCTTAAAAATCATCTCACAAGATTCCTTCTTCCTTACAGGGGTATTGCTATTCCTTCCCAGCGAAGGAAACCCGCTACACCTCAAGAATGGGAAGAGAGAAAGCTGCAGGTAGACAGTGCATTTGAAGCCGCAGGAGATGCCTTAAGAGGGGGAGAGGTAGTTGTTAATTTTGCGGAGGGTTCAAGGAGCAGAGAAAGAAAAATGGTGCAGGCTGATGAAAAAATTGTGCAATATTTTTATCTGGTGCCAAATATCCATATTGTCCCTGTTGGTATTTGGGGCACAGAAAAATTATTACCTCCCGATACTCGTATAATAATTCCACGCCCCTGGGCTAAGGTCAGCATGAAATTTGGAAAGCCGATATCTGTGGACGAACTGGAAGATAGAGTCGGTGAAAGCCCCACTAAACACGAAAATGACCAAAGATTGGTCGATGAGGTGATGCGCGAGGTAGCAAACCTTTTGCCGCCTAAATATAGGGGTTATTACGGAGATCCTGAAACCTGAGTTTTTCCTCAATTAAAATCCCCAAGCTTAATTTTTGATAGACTGTTTTTATGGATGTTCTGCTTGAAATAGCCGATTCCGAATTAGGCGGCAAGGGAAGTTTTACGGCAAGAGACATAAAAAAGGGCGAGATTATAAAGATCTTAAGCGGTGAAAGAGTTAGCTTTGGCGAGATCACCCAAAGGGTAAAACTGGGCCAGGAGAAAGTTGATGACCCTTTGCAGATTGGGGAAGAAACTTATCTTGATCTTGACGAGTCTTCGAGGTTAATTAACCACAGCTGTGAGCCTAATGCAGGTATCAGGAAAGAATGTGAACTGTTTGCCCTAAGAGACATCAGAAAAGGCGAAGAGATTACTTTCGATTATTCGACAACGGTCGGCATAGAAAGCGGCTGGTGGCATATGGATTGCCATTGTAAATCGGCAAGTTGCAGGAAGCGTATCGGCAATATCCTAACTTTACCCGATTCTGTTTTGGCGAATTATCAAAAAGCTGGCGCCTTGCCGGATTTTATCACCAGACAATTAAAAGAAATCTGAGACTGTACAGCCGGCGTTTTCCCCTGTAGACTAGTAAACAGAATGTTAAGGGACCAGATTAAAAAAGATATACTACCTGCTATTAGCAATTTGCACTTAGAGGTTGGTAGCAAAGGTATTGATGGGATGGAGGTAACAAGGACCAATGATTCTAGATTTGGAGACTTTACGACAAATATTGCACTTAAGGTCAGCCATAAAGTTAAGCAATCACCGATGGAGTTTGCTAAGATTTTGGCTGATAGTTTACAAAAACAGCCTTACATAAAAAAACTAGAGGTCGTAAAGCCTGGGTTCCTTAACTTTTTCGTTAAAGAGGAGTATTGGCAAAAACAGGTAGATGATGTACTCAAACAAGGTGGTAAGTACGGATCAAACAGTCTCGGCAAAGGGCAAAGAGCAAGTGTAGAGTTTGTCAGTGCCAATCCAACCGGCCCTTTGCATTTCGGAAACGCGCGCGGCGGGCCGATAGGTGACTCCTTAGCCTCGGTTTTGGCGTTTTGCGGCTACAAAGTCACAAGGGAGTATCTTCATAACAATGTCGGGGTTCAGATTGCTAAACTCGGTGAATCCATCGCCAATGTCGCATCCGGAAAAAAGCTTGAGGATCAGGAGTACAAGGGAGAATACATTCTTGATCTTATAAATAAAATCAAGAAAACTCCAAAAACCAAATTCCAAATTCCAAATTCAGAAGAAGCGGGGGAGAGAGCGGTCGCAATTCTGCTTGATGAGATCTTGAAAGACTGTGAGGGGATGGGGATTAAATTTGATGAGGTCTATCCTGAGGGTGATTTTGTAAAAAACGGCCAGACTCAAAAAGCCTTGGCCGAACTTGAAGAAAAGGGCGTATTGAAGAAAAAAGACGGGGCAATTTGGTTTGCACCAAGCGATGAATTTTTGAAAGATCGGGAAACTGTTGTTAAAAAATCCGACGATTCTTATACATATTTTGCCAATGATATTGCCTATCATAATTTAAAATTTGCCCAGAATCCGGCTTTGGTTGTAGACATATTGGGTGCGAACCATCACGGCCACGTTCCGCGGCTTCAGGCGGTTGTCAAGGCCTTAGGATACGATGTTTCAAGGTTCCACGTAATTTTGTACCAGTGGGTGCGTTTTAAGCGGCATGGCCGGCTTGTTGCAATGTCCAAAAGATCGGGGACGTTTGTTTCGGCACGGGAAGTTTTGGATGAGATTGGCCGCGACGCCCTGCGCTTTTTTATCCTGATGCACGATGCCGCATCGCCGATTGATTTTGATTTGGATCTGGCGCGCGAAAAATCACAAAAAAACCCGGTTTATTATGTCCAGTATGCATACGCCAGGATTGCAAGTATCTTGCGGAAATCAAACTCCAAACTCCAAACTCCAAACTCCAAATCTGACTACCAACTACTGACTACGAACTATGAACTTGATCTTATCAAGCAAATTTCCAGACTGCCGGAGCTTGTGGAGGATATCGCGGGGAATTTTGCGGTTCACAGACTGACTGCCTATGCCATAGACCTTGCCGATTCTTTCCATAAATTTTACGAAAACTGCCGGGTTATCGGTGAAAGCTCCGATCTTGAATTGGCTAGACTGGATTTAATCACTGCCACAAAAATTGCTCTTGCCAATACTCTTTCGCTTCTTGGCGTCTCGGCTCCGGAAAAGATGTAATTTTCGGTTTATACTGAAGACTGTTTAAGTGTTGCTGCAGCTCGATCAGTGTCTAAGCTCCGGATAAAATAATAGCTGGTTACGATAACCTGCCTCCATGCGTTTTTATTAGTCTTTTGGCGTGCTACAGAGCTTGCGGGAATACCGCTCTTTTTTAACAGATAAAAAAATCGTTTGATGTCCCGTGTGGTAAACAACAAACCTGCACCTCTTGCTATTATTGAAACAGGAGTTAAAACAGGTTTTTCTCCCCTTGAAAACCTTCTATAATCTGACCTGGTTATTGCATCGAGTATTTCTTGCGCTTCAGTATCAGAAAGGTCAGGGTTTTGAAGTTCCTCCAGTTTTTTATGGTAAATATCTTTGCGTGTAGGCACTTCGATACCCCAGCCTTTAAGAGTTTGCCGGGCGGCGTATAGGGATTGTGAAGTTATACCCAATGTGTCTCTTATTTCAGGAGCTGATTTACCCTGAGTTACTAATTGATCGACTTTAAAACTTCGTCCTCCCATTACTTGCGATTTTCTTTTTCTGCCTTCCAAAGTATGTGATTTGTCAAAATCAAAACTCTCTATTGGGAATGCTTCTTGAACTTCTTGGATCGAGATTTTATGAAGATCTTCAACAACTTTTTTCACTATCTGGCGAATTCGTTCTCTAGTCAGGTTATAACCGTTTCCTATTTCTTCAAGGGGGTCATCAGTTCCTAAAAAGCGGCCGGCAATAATAAAGTTTCTTTGCCTCATTTTTTCGGTTTGATTCTTTTGCCGCGGTGGCCATGGAGTCCGCAGATCAGTTGGGGTAGGCGTGGCTTCAGCCAAAAAATCAAGAATATTTTGAAAACTTCGGCCTTGAGCCGATTTTTTCGGCTCTTGGGCAATTAGCGTACTAACCTCTGGGCTTGCCATTGGCAAATTATATCAAATTGAACTTGGTGAGTCGATCAAAATATATCTTTATATGTCATTAACTTTAGGATGGGGAATTTGTGGGATAATAGCTGGATGAAGAAGTTATCTCTTCTTATTATTCTGGTTTTCATTTCCATTTTTTTGGGTTATTCTCTGGCCAAATCGTCGTTTACAGTGCCGGGTTTTGAGAAAGACAAAAATCAGGAAACCGAAAAAATTAAAAGGCCGATTTTAAGATTTGCCGTACTTTCCGACTCTGGAGGCGAAAACGATCTCTTGAAAAAAACTTTGACGCAGGCCGAGGGTAAGGGTATAAATTTTGTGATCGGCCTTGGTGACTGGTCGAGTGTGGGAACGCAAGAGCAGCTTTCGGTTGCAAAACAAGTTTTTGATGATTCGAAACTTGAATATTATGTGACCGCCGGCGACCACGACCTATGGGCCAGCCGCAACAGGGGAGAAAATGCGCTCTCCAATTTTAATCAGGTGTTTGGATCGGCTCAGCGTCTAATCGAAAAGAACGGGATACAGATTGTTATATTAGATAATAGTGATATATACAAAGGCATACCGTCTGGCAGTTGGGAACTTTTATTTGAGAGCCTCAAAAAAGATGTAAAACTGCGCTTTGTGATGGCCCACAAAACGCCGTTTCACCCCGACAGCGCGCATATTATGGGGCAGGATGCCCAAAATGTTAAGGCTCAGGCCGAGAATCTGCTTTCTATTTTAGAGGAGGGACAAATTTCCGGATTTTTTTCCGGCGACATGCATTTTTTTGCCCAGTTCAAAACGCCCAAGCAAGCTGTTAAAATCACTACAATCGGCGCAGTCGCCAGCCAAAAGAACTTCCAGGGGCCAAGGTTTGGCATTGTTACAGTTTATGATGATTATTCATGGAAAGCGGAGGATGTTGAAATTCGCTAGGAGCGAATTTACAATGACCAATAACCAAATTCCAAATTCCAAATTTGGAGTTTGAGGTTTTGAGTTTGAACTTAATGAGCAATTCATTTGAAAAGTTAACTTTAAAAAACGGCCTGAGGCTTATCCTATCGCACCTACCTGCCGTTAAATCTGTAACGGCAATTATTTTGTGCGGGACGGGAAGCCGGTACGAACTTGCCGAAACAAACGGCATCTCCCATTTTCTGGAGCACATGTTTTTCAAAGGCACTAAAAAGCGGCCGACAGCTGTGCAAATTTCCCATGCTTTGGACGAAATCGGCGCCGATTACAACGCCTTCACCGGCAAGGAAACCACCGGCTACCACATCAAATGCGCCTCCCAGCACCTGAACCTTTCTTTGGAAATGCTTTCCGACATGCTTTGGAATTCCAAGTTTGATCCTGCGGAAATCGAAAAGGAAAGGGGAGTAATTATCGAGGAAATTAATCTCTATGAAGATACTCCCATGCGTCGGGTTGCTGAAATTTACGAGCAGCTTTTGTGGGCGAATCAGCCTTTGGGCTGGGATATCGGGGGACGCAAGGAAGTTATCAGAAAACTCCAAAGGGCCGATTTTATCAAATATATTGAAGACCGTTACGCTCCAAACAACATGGTGGTTTCAATAGCCGGAGATTTTGACAGGGAAAAGACAGTAGAAACCGTCAAAAAGTTTTTTGGCCATACACCCAAAAAGGCAGTCGCAGGATTTCTGCCGGTTTCGGAAAACCAAAAAAAGCCTGCCTTGAAAGTCACTTACAAAAAAACAGACCAGGCGCATCTGGTTTTGGGATTCCGTGCATTTAAAATCGGCCACTCGGAAAGATACAACTCGGCTGTTCTTGCAACGATTCTGGGAGGCGGTATGTCGTCCCGGCTTTTTGTCAATGTCCGCGAAAAACACGGTTTGGCCTATTACGTGCGGGCAGATGCAGAAAGTTATCTGGATACGGGTACATTTTCTGCGGCAGCGGGCGTCGATCTTAAGCGGATTGACGATGCGATCAAAGTAATTTTGGCGGAATTTGCGGAAATTACAAAAAAACCGGTAAAATTACTTGAGCTTAGAAAAGCCAAGGAATACATCAAGGGCAGGGTTATTCTTTCGTGGGAGGATTCCAGAACCGTTGCCGTTTCCTACGGCACCGACGAAATTTTGGAAAATAAAATCAGGACAATCGACGAATATTTAAAAAGAATTGATGAAGTTAAAGCGGAGGATATTAAGCGCGTCGCCCGGTTTCTTTTTACCTCAAGCAAGCTTAATCTGGCGGTCATCGGGCCGTTTAAGGACCAGAGTCGTTTTGAGAGACTTTTGAAACTTTAATTGTTAATTTAGAAGTACTGACTGCAGTTCCGGTTACTTTGTACCCAAATTCTTCCGAGCCAATCTCATTCAGTGATACTGTTTTTGTATTTCCATCGTTTCTAATTTCGATCTTTCCCCCAAGACCTGACCAAATACACATCGTATTTCTCGGACAAGGACTATAAATAACTTCTATTGCCTTGATTTTTAGGTTTTCTCCTTTGATTTGCGCTTCTTGGCCTTCAAATAAAATAAAATTCTCGTTCAAATTAGCTTCGATAGCTTTTGAGCCAAGTGCTCTAAACTTAATGTATTCTAAATTCTTATAAAGAATAATTATGCCGGTTATTAATAGTAATGCGACTAATAATATGACAACAATTTTCAGAACTTTCATGCCTTTACAATTTCTATCATTACACAGTAAACTGAACTCATGCAAAGGACTGTTGTTCTTCTAAAGCCCGACACACTTCAGCGGGGGTTGGTCGGTGAAATTATCCACAGGTTTGAAAGAAAGGGCCTAAAGCTTGTCGGCTTAAAAATGATGGCTGTGTCCGATGCGCTTTTAGAAGAACACTATGCCCATCATAAAGATAAGCCCTTTTTTGTCGGACTCAAAAAGTTTATGTCATCATCGCCAATTGTCTGCTTGCTTTGGGAAGGGATAGACGCGGTTGCTGTTGCCCGCAAAATGGCGGGTGCAACCAACAGTCGAGACGCGGAACTGGGCTCGGTCCGCGGCGATTTTTCGATGTCGACTTCTGCCAATGTCATCCATGTTTCGGATTCTGAAGCGTCGGCCAAAGAGGAAGAGACAAGGTTTTTTGAAAAGGACGAGATTTTTGACTGGAAGTTGCAGATTGACCCTTATCTCTACGCCGAAGACGAGAAATAACTCCTCCAAAACTCACAACTGACAATTGACAACTGGCAACTGACAATTAACAATTGATCTGTGATCCACAGATTCGATAAACTCACTGCAGGCAAAAAGGTCGCTCATCATTTTATTCCTCACTTAAAAGAAGACGGTCTGCACCACAGGGCAAAAGCTTTAAATTTATCGTATTTGGCTTCGTATCTTTTGATACTTGTTCTGTTTGGCTCCGGGCTCTATTTGATTAAGCTAAAAGCCCCTCAAATTCTGGGGCAGGTTACGTTTTCTTCGGATCAGATCGTTGCACTCACAAACGGCAAAAGGGCACAAAGCGGCCTTGCGGCGTTATCTTTCAACGGCCAGCTT
>Ga0209431_10001824_pt1 | contig 17416 bp, 12 predicted proteins | sample RifCSP13_3_FD_184021 | JGI IMG/M metagenome (GOLD analysis project Ga0209431, IMG submission 184021) | Soil microbial communities from Rifle, Colorado - Rifle CSP2_sed 13_3 (SPAdes) (version 2) | ecosystem: Environmental > Terrestrial > Deep subsurface > Rock core/Sediment | place: Rifle...
GATGACCTTGCTCGTGGCGGTTGAGCCCAGGACCGGTAACGGAGCATCGATCAGAAACGACGAACCACGAACCACGAACCAGGCACAAGACTCCAATCGTCAATCGTCAATCGTCAATCGTCAATACCTCTCGTATCATTTTGCTGAGACTGCTTTTGAACAGCATCCGGCCAATACGATCTCTCCCACAGTTTTCGAGCCGGAGCGGTTGTTAATTTCAGACACGGATCGTCGAGACGGCGACACTGGCGCCATCTCCGTGGCTGCGCATCCCTCGCTGTCCGCGTCTCCTGTAGCGTCCGCCGAGCTCGAAGTCGAATTACTAAGCCTTTTGGATCAGGTTGGAGCATTTCAGGGTGAACAGCTGAGCGTAACTCGCACCCTGGCAGGAGCCCTTATGGTGCAGGCGGTTCTAGATTCACCTCAACGCAAAGCCGAAATCCTGAATGCTCTGCGGCCCATGCTAAACAACCCGGCAGTTCATCTGCAGATTGAAACTGTGGCCGAGGCTGCCGAACGGCTATCGCGTGCGCGGCCGGCAACTTCAGGACCTTCCGGCCCAATGATTTCAAACGAAACAGTTGCGGTTGAGAAAAGTGCGCTACCAGTGGATTCTGACTTGCGGAGCTATTTTCAGGCGCGTGGCGTTCCCGCTGATCGCTTAGACGAGGAGATTCGCCGCTATGCCACTCGCGTTACCGATCGAGCACTACAGGCACTGCTGCACGCGCGCGCGTTAAAGCAACTAGCCAATCAATTCTCGCCTGAAGCCTTGCAGACGCTCGACAGTGAAGCGCGCGCCAAGTGGCGAGCGATGTTGGTTGAGCATGCGCGGGCTTTTACTCGCGAAACCAGCGGCCTTCGACGTGAGTTGGAACCAATATTTTTTTCAAACGCTAGTGGTAGTGAGGCAAGCGCCGCCCTTCAGGTTGAAAGCGACAGTGATCTTCTGATTGCGGCGGCTCGTCTGTTTGAACAGGCCTCGGCTCATGAGAGAACAATTAGCCGTGCCTTCTCAAATTCTGTTGGTGGTCCAGTGGTGACGCCAATCAAAAGCGATCAATTCCAGCGGTCTCTTAAAAGTGCTGAACTGCTGGCTGAAAAGATCACCCGCGGCCGGGCGTAACCCGAATGTCCGACAAACTTCAGTTTGTCGGGCTTGGCTTACTCGTACTACCGGCGAAAACTTAAGCGTCATAGCAGATTGTCTAAGACAAGCTTACGGACCCAGGAACGCGACAAGCTAAAAGTTCGTCGGACATACCGTTTTTTTTCATTCTTCCAAAATATCCCTCGCCTCTCTTTGGATTCAGCTCTTCGCGGAGAGACATAGTAACTAGAGAGCCACTGACGTTATCGCTGAGAGGAGAAAACCATGTCCTGTCGACGCCTTCCACCTGTTTTCTGTCTTCTGTTTTCTGCTTTCTGCATTCTGCCTTCTGCTTTTGGTCAGAGCGCGACTGCCACACTGAGCGGGACAGTTACGGATCAGAACGACGCGGTCGTCCCGGGCATTGCTATTACAGTTCTTAACCTGTCTACGGCATTGAGGCGACAGGCGATGACTAGCGAACAGGGTTATTTCACAGTTCCGTTGCTGCCGCCCGGAACCTACAGCGTCAAGGCGCAGGGCACGGGATTTACGCCGATTGAAATTCCAAATGTAGTGCTGAATGTTGGGGATCAGAAAGCGTTGCAGATTCAACTAAAGGCCGGTGACATTACCGAGATGGTGCAGGTGTTAAGCGAAGCGCCGCTAATTAATGAATCGCCGGCTATTGCAACGACTGTGGACCGGCAATTCGTCGGGAACCTACCGCTTAATGGGCGGAGCTTTCAGTCGCTGATCACTTTATCGCCTGGAGTGGTCCTGACACAAACAAGCTCTTCTGAAGCGGGGCAATTCTCAGTCAACGGCCAGCGTGCCAATGCCAACTACTTCACAGTCGACGGCGTGTCCGCTAACATAAGCAGTTCGCCCGATGTCCTCATCGGGCAATCCGGCTCTGGCGCCCTCCCCGGCTTTACCGCCTCAGGCGGCACGAACAACCTTGTCTCAGTGGATGCCCTGCAGGAATTCAAGATACAGACCTCAACTTATGCGCCAGAATTCGGACGCCAGCCTGGAGGGCAAATCTCCATTCTTACCCGGTCCGGCACGAATGATTTCCATGGGACACTCTTCGACTACGTCCGCAACGACATCTTCGATGCCAACGACTGGTTTGCCAACAGTAGCCGCTTGTCAAAACCTCCACTGAGACAGAACGATTTCGGCGGCACGCTCGGCGGCCCCGTCATGTTGCCTAAATTCGGCGAGGGTGGTCGTCAGCCCTGGTACGAGGGCAGGAATCGAACCTTCTTCTTCCTCTCTTACGAAGGATTGCGCTTGCGTCAACCAAATGTTGGCATCCGCGCTGTGCCCTCCGTCGAAGTGCGTCAGATCGCACCCGCCGGCCTACAGCCCTTCCTCAATGCATTCCCACGTCCGACTGGGCCAGCGAGGGCCAACGGGTTCGCCGATTTCGCCGCGAGCTTCTCGAATCCGGCGACACTCGATGCCTCCAGCGTCCGTATTGATCACACTGTTAGCGAGAGGCTGACGCTGTTTGGCAGGTACAATTATGCCCCGTCCAATACTGTTCAACGAATCAATGCTCTCAACACCTTACAAATCCAGAAATCCAATACACAGACGGTGACGGTTGGGGCAACCCTCGGATTCAGTACACGTGTAAGCAATGAATTGCGCGCCAACTACAGTCGGCTGGAAGCCGGCACATCGTTTGGTCTTGATGAGTTCGGAGGGGCAGTGGTGCCTCCTGATTCGCTCTTATTCCCAGCGGGGTTCACCAGGCAAGATTCACTGTACGTTTTCGTGTTGCTGGGAGGCCGCAATATACAAGCGGGCACGAATGTGTCTCAATTGCAGCGCCAGGTCAATCTGGTTGACAACCTCTCGGTCGTAACTGGCAACCACCAACTCAAATTCGGTGTGGATTACCGCAGGCTCTCTCCTGTGTACGGACCGCGCAAGTATAATCAAGTGATTATTTTCAATGGTCTGGGCGTCACCGCGGCCGGCGTTCCGCCGCCGGTGGGTTCTGTCCTCTCTGGGCGGCTTCTGACGGGTCAAATCGCGGCTCAGGCAGGCTCAAGACCTATCTTTACGAATTTGTCCTTTTATGGACAAGATACATGGAGAGTGGTGCGTCGCCTGAACCTCACGTATGGTCTACGTTGGGAAGTCAACCCTGCGTCACGAGAGAGCGGTGGCAACAACCCCTTCACAATCATCGGCATAGATAACCCCATCACAGCGAAACTGGGCCCCCGAGGTAGGCTTTACGATACAACCTACACCAATTTCGCGCCGCGCTTCGGTCTCGCCTATCAGCTATCACAACTTTCCGGCCATGAAACGGTTATTAGGGGTGGGGTAGGCATCTTCTACGACTTAGGCTCCGGCTCAATTGCAAATGCGTATGGGGGATTCCCTTTCACTTCAATCAAGGGGTTACCAGGAGGTACGGTCTACCCGCTGGAATCTGCACTGGCTGCACCAGCCCCTTTCAGCCTAACGCCCTCGAATGCTGCTCTTGTAGGCGCTGATCCTGATTTAAAGTTGCCGCGTGTCTACCAATGGAATGTCGCGGTGGAGCAGTCGCTCGGTAGGAACCAAACACTGACGGCTTCTTATGTCGCGGCACTGGGCCGTCGCCTCCTTAGGCAAGAGCGGATTTTTCTGGCTGCTGGCCTAAACCCGAACTTTAGCGGCACGCTTATTGTGACGAATAATGCTGCTACATCTGACTACCACGCGATGCAACTACAATTTAATCGGCGCCTCTCAAGAGGATTGCAAGCACTAGCTTCCTACACCTGGTCGCACTCGTTGGACATAGCTTCGAACGATGCATCTCAGCTGCCGCCCGAAGGAAGGTATGATCCACGTCAAGATCGAGGCCCGTCAAATTTCGACGTGCGGCAAGCCTTCAACGCCGCGATCACCTACGACCTTCCAAAAATTGACACCGGCAAGATAGTGAGAACGATCCTTGGTGGGTGGTCTATTGATACCATTTTTACCGCCCGCGCAGCTACGCCCGTGGACATAACATCGTCTAGAACAATAGGTTTTGACTCTTTCAGCCTTAGGCCGGATCTAGTCCCGGGCGTACCACTATATCTGAACGACCCGGGAGCCCCTGGAGGTCGCAGGTTCAACCGCGCGGCATTCGTCATCCCGACGGCAGCACGACAAGGTACGTTAGGGCGCAACGCATTACGTGGATTCCCCGTCTGGCAGTTAGACGCAGCGCTGCGGCGTCAGTTCAACGTGACGGAGAGGCTCAAGCTGCAACTGAGGGCGGAGGCGTTTAACCTATTCAACCATCCTAACTTTGGTGACCCTAACGGGAGCCTAACCAGCAGTTCATTCGGACTATCAACAAGCATGTTCGGACGAAGTTTGGGAAGCTTCGGTACTGGCTTAAACACGTTGTACCAAGTAGGCGGCCCGCGTTCGATGCAGCTTTCTGTGAGGCTAAACTTCTGATCGTGGAAAGCCTGTGTCGCCGAATTATTGGTCTGAAGCGCCGCTTATTGATGAATCCGGCAGCAGGACCATTATAGACCGGCAGTTTGTCGGCAATCCCGCTGAATGACCGCAGTTTACGATCATTAGTCTTCTCACTTCAGGTGTGACAGCAACGGTGCCGCTAGATCACGTAGATGTCGCCCTGAGACGGGAGTTTCACTTTGTTTCAGTTTTAGGGCCAAACTTTCCGCGCATTTCAACCATCTGGATCTCGGAAAGTCGGGCTTCCCTTAAGTGCTAGTTCTAGTACGTTCGGTGTGGTCTCCAAAGCATTGGACAGGACTTTGACACAGATAAAGAGGGCGACCGCTCCATTCAATTTGGAGTGAAATCTCTGTATTGATAGTCGAAATGTATATGTATCGATCCTGCATAATAGCTGTTATGAGCTTGGTGGTGAGCGTTTCACCCATTAGATTGAGCGTACATGCTCAAGATGCTAAACCTGCCTCGCCATCGCGCATCAAGGTCGGACGAAATGTCCAAGTTAGCAGCTCGCGTCCAGGCTGGCTACACTACGAGACTTGGGTTGCCGCCGATCCCAACAACGCAAGTCGATTGATCGGTGCGTCAATGGCCTTCAATCCCGACTCAGCCAAATGGGAGTCCGTTGTCTACGTATCGTTCAATGGAGGGCTAAGCTGGAACGAATCGTTGCGAGCCAAAGACGGCTCATTTAACGGTGATCCGGTAACTGAATATGGCCCGGATGGTAGCGCCTACTTCGTCGTATTACCTTTGCTCCCTCTTCCTGACAAACCTGAAACATGGATATATCGATCTAAGGACGGTGGCAAGACGTGGGCGGCACCGACGCGCTTACCGTTTATAGATCGCGAAGCTGTCACACTCGACTTTACCGGCGGTAAATATGGCGGCCGGCTTTACCTGCAGGGAACTGACCATGTTAGACGTACTGATGGCAAAACTTCGCCGACAATTACTCTGTTTACTTCGAACGATGGCGGTGCGACATTTACACAACCGGCCAGACTAGCTATACCCGAGGCGGATTGGCCATTGAGCATCGGAAATGCCGTCATCACTGCCAAAGGAAAATTGTTACTACCGTTTTTTCACTACGGAACGTGGCGCGAAGTACCTCAACCTCCGTATAGAACGATGACAGTTAAGGTGACGTGGACCTCGGACGGTGGCGCAACGTTGGCGTCGCCGGTTTCAATAGCGTCATTTAGCGATGCAACAATGGGAACCACGGGTCCGCACGCCTTTACACCGTCGATCGCTGTTGACAACAGTACAGGACCATTTGACGAGCGCTTGTATGTTGCTTGGAACGAGCTACGTGGAGACCGTAGCCAGATCGTCGTTGCGTCTTCATCTGATAACGGGAGGACGTGGTCAGGGCCGGTCCTGGTACATGATAGTATGTCATCTGAAGCGAACGGTTATGTTGCTCACCAGTTCATGCCGGTAGTTCGAGTGAATGATAAAGGCGTCCTTGGTGTTATGTGGTACGAGAGCAATGAATCTAGCAGGGAGTTTAGTTTTCGAGTTTGCTTTGCCGCTTCCTTGGATGGTGGCGAGAGCTTCTCGACGAATGTTACGGCATCGGAGCAGCCCTACAGAGTTGCGGCAGATCAATCGACCTTTCCAGTCATGTCGGGATATGGCGGCAGCAGTGTCACTATTAAAATTAGCCCATCATATTTCACTTTTACAGGCGGGGATACGGTAGGAATGGCTGTCGATGCGAATGGCGCTTTCCATCCTTTTTGGATAGATAATCGAACTGGCATTCCACAAGTCTGGACGGCTATGATCACAGTCGATGGTACTAGTATCTGCAACGGAGACGCACAGCTCGCGCAACTTGAGGACGTAACCAACAGGCTTTCGATCATACTGACTGACTTAAAGTTTGACCAAAAGAGTCATAAATTCAGTGCAAAGCTAAGATTGAAGAACATTTCGGATTCACTGCTCTACGGTCCAATATATCTGCGCGTGACTTCGATCAACTCAGCGTTTGGTCGTCCTGTAGTCAAAACTACAGATAATGGGCAGCAGGGACCGGGAACGATCTGGCGATTCGTAGGTCAGCTTGCTCCCAGTGAGACTTCGGTTCCTCGGAAGCTTGAGTTCCAGCTTGCTGATCCCCTGCCGTTCGATGTCTCAAGGCTCAGAGGAAGAGGAGCCTTCATTGATTTACAGGCAAAGGCTTACGCTCGGTTTAACAAGTGAATCCCTAATTGCGCTAAACATCCTCGCACGCTTCGATGAAATTACACTGAAAGAGTCTCACAGCGATCTACCGGCTGTATAAGGAGGCAAAGCTCGTGCGCTATTGGGGAGAGGGCATGGGCCATCAAGTCCAGCGTTTCATTCGCGATTTTTGGTATCGCGTTTTTGTATGGACATCGACGCGAGCGGTAAATGAACGATTCACCCCAACAAGCAGAAAATGTGTGCGGCTACATGACAAATTGAGGCGCCTCAATAGTTTAGCCGTCCACCGAACTGCGATTGAAAGTTGTTGCACTATGTCGCAACATTCAGAACTTACTACCATGGCTGCACACGGAGTAGTCGTGTACCCCGTCACATATTTTGGCAATCTGAGCATCCCGGACAAAGAGGAATACCCTGTAATTACTTGCCATTGAGGTGCTTATAGGCTGATGGAGATCTCCCTCTCTTGCACGTAAATTTGGTGCAATCGGAATGGGGTGAACTCCTCCGGTGAGACGGTTTTTGAATTGGCACAGTTGCCATCGACAGACTTTCCTTTCAAACTTGCTCTTTCTCATTCAGACTCTCCATCGGCTGGTGAAGCGGAAGCGAGCACGGCTGGAGAGCGACTCGCCAAGGAATAGCCAGTCGGAGACTCATCGAAACCGATGGTCTGAGGAGCGGCCTGCGAGCCGCTCTTCGTTTTTGAGTCTCTACGCGGCGCTCTCTTCGCACCATCGGGTCGATAGTCCTCCCCAGCCTGAAAAAAACTCATGGTCGCGCCGGCGGAATTTTCATTCTCAGCCACGCTCTGCTCGAACTCTTCCGGCGATTTGTACCCGAGCGCCGAGTGCAAGCGGCAACGCGGATGCCGAACTCGCCGAGGCCTGCCAATGGTACGTCCGCCAGGGCGAAGATTTGGATATGGAGTTCATGGAATGTATCGTCGACGCTCTGTCGCGAATCGTTCGTGATACGCTGAGCAAGATTTATTAGTGTATCCCTTTTTCCGTGGGAACTTGACGTTAGTAAACTCGTTGTTTACTATCGAGCAGTGATTAGATCGTTTCGCTGTCGAGAGACCGAACGAATCTTTTATCGGCAGTTCGCGCGCAAGTTTCCCCGTGATATTCAGCAACGAGCCTTTATGAAGCTCAACGCGATTGACGCGGCCATAAGGCTCCGGGATCTTCGCCTCCCACCTTCAAACCGGCTCGAAGCTCTTAAGGGAAATCGGAAGGGGCAACATAGGATTCGCATCAATGACCAATGGAGAATTTGTTTTGTGTGGCAGGGGGGCAACGCGGATCAGGTGGAGATTGTCGATTATCATTGAGGAAGAATCATGAACAGACGACGACTCATTGCTGCTGTCCACCCAGGAGAATATCTCAGGGAATTGCTTGAGGAGTTGGGCCTTTCCCAGTACCGGGTGGCGCGGGATCTCGGTGTGGCGCCAATGCGAATTAGTCACTTGATTCGGAGACAGCGCCCGGTTACGGCCGAAATGGCCCTGCGATTAGGGCGGTATTTCGGACAGAGTCCGCGATACTGGCTGAATTTACAGAGCCGCTACGATATGGATATCACCGAGCAAAATCTCGGCACAAAGGTAGACCGGGAAGTACGCCCTTTCAAGGCTGTCGCATAAAGATAAGATCTTGACATGTAAGCTGACAGGCCTTTCAAGATTTAAGCTGCAAAAGATTTCCCCCAGCCACAGGGATGTATTCATCCAGCGTTATGATCGACTGCTTACGTGGCCTTGCTGTACCCCGTCCGATAAGTTGGCAAACGGCGATCTCTCCAACACCTGCCAAAAGAACTCCTAAGTACCCTGGTGAAGCGGAGGCGAGCACCGCTGGAGAGCAACTCGCCGAGGAATAGCCAGTCGGAGACTCATCGAAACCGATGGTCTGAGGAGCGGCCTGCGAGCCGCTCTTCGTTTTGGAGTCTCTACGCGGCGCTCTCTTCGCACCATCGGGTCGATAGTCCTCCCCATGCCTGAAAAAACTCATGGTCGCCCGGCGGAATTTTCATTCGCAGCCACGCTCTGCTCGAACTCTTCCGGCGATTTGTAGCCTAGCGCCGAGTGCAAGCGGCAACGATTGTAATACTGTTCAATGAAGGCCTCGATGTTCGTGCGCAGGTGCTCGAGATCTCGATAATCGTTGGCCTAGATCTCTTCCCGCTTGAGCGTTTTCATAAAGCTCTCGCAACTCGCGTTGTCATAAGGAATTGGCCGGTCGGCTCATGCTCGAAATTATCTGGTGCCGTTGCAACACCTCCACGTATTAGTTGGAAGCGTACTGGATGCCGCGATCAGATTGCCACTCTTTTAGCCCCTTTCTTTGCGGCGAGTCTGACAAATTTTTCTGTCTCATTCTAGAATTAGGACAGCTTGAGACGCTTAGCCGACCTTGAATGCTGTGCCTGGACAAAGAAAAAGAGAAACATTAATCCTAAAGATCGCCATTCAAATTCAAGCTGAGGCAGTGCGGGTTGTTCAGCACTGAGTCAATCCTCCATGCAAAAGTGGTGCTGTTCTACCCTTGGTCTCCATGATGCAGAGCCTGGATTCTACCGACCCAGTCTGGGATCGAACCTAAAGGGTTGGCGGTCTACGATGCGCAGTTCGCCTGAGCGAGGGTGAGTCGGATTCAGTAGTACGTTCATGCTTTTGGGTAACACAGCGCTGGGTACCACGAGGGCAAGAGTACGTTTCGAGATAAGCCACTGTCCTCCAACAGCTCGCGTGTCGCCCAGATTTCTTTGCCACGCTTTTTTGAGAGTACTGATATCTAGATATTCAATTGCAGCATCGGGCACTGCGATCTCAAAGACGTGATAGTCACTTGGAAGTTGCCCAGTCACATGGACCAGACACTCGGCCAGACAGAGAGCAATCGATTCGGATGTGTAAACAAGCGGTCGGCCGGGAGAGTTCCAGCGTCCACCGGCCCGGCCCGCTCCGTCACCTCCCAGAGGTTCGTGGCGCCTGCTCGCGAGCCGCCACACATGCATTACTCGTAGACTCCATGCTCAATACGCAGAAGCACGTTCTCAACGACCTTGGCACCGCTTCCGGTACGCACTAGACGCAGGGGAATCTCATTTCCAAGCGCAGGATTGGGAGTCAGTAACCAGTCACGCGCGATCTGGGGATCGCCGAAGATGCGCTGGGCAAAGGCAACGATGGCTGCCGTACGGGCGATACGATCCGACTGTTCGACCGTGAGTTTCCGGAGTCCCTGCAGGCTTGTTAGGGTTCTGCGGGGAATTACTTCGGTTAGGTCCATATCCGAAAGATGACCATACCGTTTTAGTTTCGCGATAACAGTGCACGGCAGTCCTTGCTCGACGCGTCTGGCAAATGCGACGCCCGAATTAACTTTTTTACCCAGGACAGCAACGCCCCCCAGCGCTTTTACAGTTTCGTTCCACTCCATTAGAACCCCCTTATTAGCAAGAGAAACACGATGGCAAATCTGCCTATATTTTAGGGCAATGTTGCCAGGACATCAAACTGGCGTCGGGCCTCGACTTTTTGCAAGGCACCCTTGAAAAAATCTACTTGCAGGGTCTTGTCGGCTAGCGCTCGCTTGAGCTTGCTGTTCTCTCTGCGCAGCCTCATTTCACGCTGACTTGGGGTGTTCGGATCGTCGCTGACTACCATCTGCTCGCGCCAGTAATAGACTAATCTCGGAGAAACCTGACGGCGTACACCTGGCAGAAACCGTGCTCTTTTCTCAAATGGTTATTGACGGGACTTCCCTCAATGATGAACAATCACGAGAAAAGTCACTTCCCAGTCTGACATCGAGCCACTTGCGCACTCTTTATGATTAGAAGATCAAATGAGTTCGAGTCAGAATCGTTCGATTCACCCTATTTTCATCCACGCTTATTGAACCCCGCTGCAAGATGCAAAGCCCCCAACCTGCACCGTCAACACAACAAGTCCATGAAGAACTGGTTCTGCGTCTTTATGACCAATTGCTTCTGTGGGCACTTCCATTGACCGGTAACAATCGTGAGCAGGCTGAGGATCTTGTCCATGATGTCCTCGTGCAGTTCGAGCTGAGTTGCGACCCACAGTCGATCTGGAATCTTGATGGCTACCTCTTTACCATGCTGAAGAACCTCCGCCTCGCACGCATGCGTCGCGCTGCCCAAGCCCACAGCGTCGACCTCTCAATCCTCGATTACGAATCAGCCGAACTCGGACTTGTCAATCACGGCGACGTGCGCCTGCGACTTCAGGTGCAAGACGAACTGCGACGAGTTTGCCAGTACGCATGCTTGCGCCGGGAAACTTCCAAGGCCGGCAGCGTTCTCATCTTGAGGTTCTTTCATGGGTACTATCCTTCTGAGATAGCAAGAATCTTGCAGATGTCCCGTCATGCGGTAGACGAACAGTTGCGACTTGCCCGTGCTGAGGCGCGCCTTTTCCTCGACGATCCGAACCGCCTCCAATTCCTGTCCGGCTTTGAGTTCGACCGCGCAAAGCGTCCGCACTTGCGTAGTGCGCTGAAAACCTCAGACATTCTTCTCGATCTGCGGGATTCGATCTTTACGACGTGTCGAGGGGAATGTCTCTCAACTGCGCAGCTAAAATCGATCTATGAGAAGGACAACGGGGAAATGCGTGAGACTTCAAGGTCGGCCCACGTGGTTAGTTGCCCCACATGTCTGCAGGAGGTCAATAGGGTTCTGGGCTTGCCTGCTCTAGAAGATCGCTATCCGACAGACCTTCTCGAGCCAGAGAAAACCGATCGAAGTGACAAGGGTGGGCCGTCGATTCCGAAACATGGGGGCGGGTCAGTGGGCGGAACAACGTCACGCTCCGCAATCAAGCGCCATCGTCGTGAGATGAAGAAGGTTCGCGAGCACCGGCCGCAGGAGCTGCGGATAGCTGTGAACGGTTTCATCCTCGGCTCTCAGCGCGTTGGGCTTGAACTTAATGAGCAGACGCTAAGTATTAAAGGTGAAGAGAAGATTGGCTTTATTGAGGTTTTGAGCGAGCAAGGCGTCCGGCTGCTTTTCCTAAATGTTGACGCGCCACCGGACGGGGGGGTTGAACACAAAGCCTGGGTTGGTTTGAGTGAAGGAAGGGAACTGGAGCTTAGTTTGAACTTTAGTGGACCATGGCCCACCGTCAATGTTATCTATTCAGACCCAACAGCCGCACCGTTGTCGAACGCAATTATTCAGACCACCCCTCGGCATAGTGAAGAGAGTCAAATATCCAAAGTAAAGATTGACGCGCACAATTCAGAATCCACAGTTCACAGTTTGCTGGAGAAGGCTTCCAAAATTTCTGGGAACCTCAGCGCTTGGATAGCTCGCTTGGTTCGCCCGGGAAGAAACCTGGGTGTTTGGAACCCGGATTTGCGACGCTTAGCACTATCGGGAGCAGCAATTGCAGTGATTGCGCTCATCGGGGTTGCTGTACATTGGGTGGTCACCCTACGTAGCCCCGTACCGGCAGTAAAGCCGACTGCTGCTGAGTTGCTTGCCAGATCAGCCATAGCAGATGGCGCCCTGATCGCAGGAGGTGATCAGGTTGTACATCGTTCTATCGCTTTCGAGGCGCGCGAGGTCCGAGGGAGCCGGTCAACGGGTCAGCTCGGAAGTTCGTCGAGTGATGGCCTGTTGATTGCCCGACGTCGTATCGACATCTGGCAAAGTGGCGAAAAAGGCGTCGCCGCGCGACGGATTTACGATGAGCGTAATCACTTGATTGCCGGTCACTGGGCCACCGGCGATGGAAGGCGGACCATTTATCACCACCAGCGAGAACCGCGGCCTGAGATCGAAACTGACAAATCAATCGACTTGTTGCTTGCAGAAGAAAGGGTCTGGCAACTGGACGTTTCTGCTGAAGAGTTTTCTGCATTGATTGCAGGTAATGACCGGGCGCATGTTGAAGAGCGAGGGAATGTTTACGTGATCAGGTATGAAGCGCTAAGCGCAGCAGAGCCAGCTTCTGCTGCCTCATCAAAGGCGGCAACTACTCTAATAGGGGCCACGTTGGATCTAGGCAGAGCCGATCTCCATGCCACGCAACTCATTCTGTTGGTGCGGAAAGGCGAACCTGGTTCACAGTCTGTCCCTGGACAATTACTTGAGTATACCTTTACCGAAATGAGCTTCGAACGACATCCGGCGAGCTCGGTCGCGCCCGGAGCTTTCGAGCCCGAACCGGAATTGACGGCCAAGCATGCTAAATCTATTACTCGTCGTCTTGTTACCCCGCCCCCAGCTATTCCGGCGGCCCCAGTGGTGACCGCCGCACTCGAGATTCGAGTTCTTGATCTGTTAAATCGAATTGGCGCTGACCTGGGACAGGAAGTGATTGTCACTCGAATCCCGGGGGAGGTCCTAAGACTCGAGGCCGTCGTGGATACCGAGCAACGCAAAGGCGAAATCCTGTCCGCACTTGCACCGGTAACCAACAATCTGGCCGTCCAGATGCAAATTGAAACCGCCGCCGAGGCACAGGAGCGCATATTGAAACAGCCTCTAGCTCCTACAGCCGGAGTCATTACAACCGAAACAGTCACGGCCAACACGATTGCAGTGCAGGCTGAAGTACGCCGCTACGTTCTCTCCCGCGGTTTTCCTGAGTATCAGGTGGACACTGAGGTAGGTCGGATTGCGAATCAAGTATTGATGCTTTCGCATCGCGCGATGCTCCACGTCTGGGCTCTCAAGAGTTTGGTGGGAAGGTTTACCTTGCAAGATTTGGAGACATTGGATGCGGAGACCCGTGCAAAGTGGCTCCGCATGGTCCAGTTACACGCGCACGACTTTCAACGTGAAGCCCAGGGACTAAGACGGGATCTCGCATTAATCTTCAATGCGCCGGATGGAGGCGGTTCGCAACGTCCAGGAGAACGTGGGGGCGACGCCCAACTTGCCCAAACCATCAGTCTGCTGATAAGCCAGGCGTCTGCAAATCACGAAATTGTCCAATCTGCATTCACTGTTTCGCCGAGGGGCCATTCACTTTCAGTAATCACCACGCCGCAGTTTTGGCAGTCCTTGGACCTTGCCAACCAACTGGCAGGTCAAATCCAAAACTCAGCATCATCCACCAGGTAAGTGCGCAATTCCGGCATGCACAATGAAGAGCAGCAGGAAGACCGGCACAAAACACCAAAGTTAAATTCATCTTGGAGAGAACGCCATGTCAACGTACTACAGCTTAAAAGTCACCTCCCGTTTCTTACTGCTAGCCCACTGCTTGCTGCTGACTGGCTTTTTACTTTTTACAAATCAGTCATCTCTAATGACAGCGCACGCGCAAAGCACGAGCGCGAGGCTGAGTGGAGAGGTTGTGGATCAGAACGGCGCTGTCGTTCCAGCCGCTGCTGTTATGATTGTGAATCCGAGCACCGGACTCACGCGCGAATCAACTACGAATGACGTGGGGTTCTACACGTTTCCGTCACTAGCCCCTGGTGGTTATACGGTGACCGTCCGGCGTGAAGGCTTCGCTCCGATCGAGATCAGAGAAGTTCTGCTAAATGTAAACGATCAGAAAGTGCTCCAAATTCAGTTGAAGGCAGGTGAGATTACAGAAGCTGTCCAAGTGACAACTGAAGCGCCACTCATCAATCAATCTCCAGCGGTTGGGACGATTGTTGATAGGCAGTTTGTGGAGAACATGCCTCTTAATGGACGTAGCCTACAGACCCTTATCAACCTGGCTCCTGGTGTTGTCACCACGGGAGCAAGTTCACAAAACCCCGGTCAGTTCAGCGTCAATGGCCAGCGCACAAACTCCAATTACTTCACTGTAGATGGCGTGAGCGCTAATTTTGGGACAAATAATTTTGCCGGGTTCAATCCGGCAGTGGCCGGCACCGTCCCCGCCACTAACATTCAAGGAAGCTTCAGCAATCTGGCCTCGGTGGATGCTTTGCAGGAGTTTCAAATCCAAACCTCAACGTTTGCTCCCGAATTTGGGCGTTCACCAGGGGCACAGGTCTCATTGGTAACGCGCTCTGGCGCCGTTCAATTTCATGGCTCGCTCTATGAATACTTCCGCAATGATGTTTTAGATGCCAATGACTGGTTTAATAATCAGAATGGAATAAGCAAGCAGCCGCTCAGGTACAACAATTTTGGAGGCACTTCTAGCGGTCCAATTATCCTGCCCCGCTTTGGCGAAGGTGGCCCAGCACTATGGCGCGATACTGGGACATTCTTTTTCTTCTCTTATGAGGGACAGCGGTTCCTTCTGCCACAGGGGGCTGTGCTTACAGTTGTGCCGTCCATAGCGGCACGAAGTGGGGCCCCGAATGATGTGGCGAGACAGATTCTAAATGCTTTCCCTATACCAAATGGCGGAGCAATCGTTAATGCCGCCGGGAATCTAACCGGCGGAGCAACGTTCACGGCTGCCTACTCGCAGCCATCCAGCGCCGATGCGGTGAGCATTCGCATCGATCACAACATGGGCCAGAAGATCACTCTGTTCGGTCGATATAACTATTCACCCTCGAAATCAGAGTCACGCAATACCCAAGCTCTATCGGCCTTTAACCGGATCGCAACAAAGACAGAAACGCTTACCTTCGGCTCGACACAGGTTTTAGGCTCATCAACGGTTAATGAGATAAGGTTGAACGGAAGCCGTCAGGATGGAACAAGTCGCCAAGTATTTGACGGATTTGGTGGCGGAATAGAGCCGTCCGAGACGGTCATCTTTCCGCCGAACGTACTTGATGGACCGCGGAGGGGCATCATCACACTCAACGGACTATCGCTAGTGTTTGGCAACCCATTCACAAGCTTGAGTGTTGGTACCGATGAACTCTTTCAGCAGCGACAGATCAACGTCGTTGATAACCTGACGTATACTCGCGGAGCTCACCAATTAAGGTTCGGGGCCGACTACCGCTGGCTTTCACCCATCATTGCGCCCGCTGGTTTCGTAAGCAACGCGCAATTCCCCAGTCTTCAAAACATCTACAACAATCTCGCCAGCTCTGTTTTCAGCCTAAGAGGAGTTGGCTATACGCTTCAGTTTCCTACCTATTCCTTTTACGGACAAGATACATGGCGTGTTACCCCACGTATGACGGTGACTTTTGGCAGCCGCTGGGAAGTGAATCCAGCTCCGACAGCTCGCGGTGAGAGGCACATTCTTACAGTTAAAGAGGTGCGCGACCTCAACGCAGTGGATTTCTCCTATCTTGAGTTGGCGCCGCTGGGGACGCCGCAATATCCAACGAGCTACACAAACTTCGCGCCACGCTTCGGAATGGCATATCAGCTAGTGCAGACTCCGGGACGAGAACTGATGTTGCGTGGCGGGGTAGGACTGTTTTATGACACAGGACAAAATGGTTTCGGTGCTGTCGGTTTCCCCTACTCTTCCAGTAGGTCAACACCCAATGTCCTTCTTCCGCTGCCGGAGTCTGTTGCGATATTTCCAGCGCCCAACTTCGCATTAAGTCCGACCAACAGAGCGAGCGTGACGGTAGCCGACCCAAGTTTTCGTCTGCCGCGTGTTTACCAATGGAACGTGACAATGGAGCAGTCCCTTGGCAACAATCAAACCGTTTCAGCAGCCTATGTTGCAGCCGTGGGCCGAGGATTGCTCAGAACCACCACGTTTTCATTTCTAGTAGCGCAAGATCCGGCCAATCCCACCAGGCCATTCAGCCCTAACTTTTCGTCGCTTACGGTGCGTGGAAACGGTTCGACTTCTGACTACCACGCGTTGCAAATTCAATTCAACAGGCGTCTCTCGCGGGGGTTACAAGCACTTGCCTCGTATACGTGGTCGCATGCCATCGACAGCGGGTCAGCCGACCTCGATCGGACGGTGCCTGGCAGCGTAGTTAACACCACCGTGGATCGCGGCAGTTCGGATTTCGACGTGCGGCATTCTTTCAGTGGGGCTTTCACGTACAACATCCCAGCGCCCACGTGGGGTGGAGTTGGTAGCGCGCTGCTGCGCAATTGGTCGCTTAATAGCGTCTTCTTTGTTCGCAGCGCATTACCATTCAACTTGATAGCCGACGAACAGCAAAGCACGACTTTGTTCCGCGTGAGTTTTGCACGCCGTCCCAATCTCGTTTCTGGCGCTTCACCGTTTATCGTTGACGACGCCGCGCCAGGCGGCAAACGGATAAACCCGGCGGCTTTTTCTTTTCCGGCAGCCGGTGACGCGCAAGGGTCGTTAGGGCGCAATGTGTTGCGTGGTTTCGGTGCCTGGCAGGCCGACGTAGGCCTGCATCGTCAGTTTCACTTGGCCGAGCGGGCTAGTATCCAGTTCCGCGTTGAATTTTTTAATGTGTTTAACCACCCGAACTTTGCCAATCCAGGCGCCCCCTTTGGTGTCAATCTGGCGTTTGCCAGTGCCACACCCGGCGCTATTGCCATCGACAACCCCCGTTATCGTTCTATGCGAATGCTTGGAAGGGGGTTAGGAGGTGGCGGTAACAGCGGTGGCTTCAATCCAATCTTTCAGGTTGGGGGACCACGCTCAATCCAGTTTGCCCTGCGATTTCAGTTCTAAGTAAGGCTATAACTTTTCGGGAGCTGTGTCAGAGACCACAACTGCGGGCGGGATATCTAACGGCTGCGTTTTGCCTTGAAGATGGG
>Ga0209431_10001827_pt1 | contig 17412 bp, 21 predicted proteins | sample RifCSP13_3_FD_184021 | JGI IMG/M metagenome (GOLD analysis project Ga0209431, IMG submission 184021) | Soil microbial communities from Rifle, Colorado - Rifle CSP2_sed 13_3 (SPAdes) (version 2) | ecosystem: Environmental > Terrestrial > Deep subsurface > Rock core/Sediment | place: Rifle...
CCCCACGTCGGCAGCATGGGCGACGCGGTGAGAGCCTACGGCATTGCGCTTGCCCTCCAGAACTTTGGCTTCAAGTCTGAACTGATTGCTTACTCTGACGACATGGATGGCCTGCGCAAGATACCGCACGGCCAGCCCGGTTGGCTGCAGGAACATATCGCCAAGCCGGTGTCAAGCATCCCCGACCCGTTTGGCAGCTGTCACGCTTCCTACGGCGCACACATGAGCAGCCTTCTTTTAGACGGCCTTGACAAGGCAGGGATAAAGTACCGCTTCCAGAGCGGCAGGGAAGCGTACAAACAAGGCTTGCTTGTCAGACAGATTGACACCATATTGAAGAGCAGCGGCAAGCTGGGCCAGAAAATAGCCGAGTTTGTAGGCCAGGACAAGTACATCGAAGTACTGCCGTACTTCCCGGTGTGCCAGAACTGCGGCCGGCTCTACACCGCGGTTGCTCAAAAATATTTCCCTAACGAAAAAAAGGTTGCATACGTCTGCTCTGGCGGCACGATAGGCAAGACACACATCAAGGGCTGCGGGCACAAAGGCGAGGCCGACATCTCAACAGGCGAGGGCAAGCTCGCGTGGAAGGTCGAATTTGGCGCAAGGTGGCAGGCTCTCGACATCAGGTTTGAAGCCTACGGCAAGGACATCATGGACTCGGTCAGGGTCAACGACTGGGTTGCTGACGAAATCCTGGGCTACGCCCACCCCATGCACGTAAAGTATGAAATGTTCCTTGACAAATCTGGGAAAAAGATAAGCAAGTCTGCCGGCAACGTGCTGACGCCACAAATGTGGCTGCGCTACGGCACGCCCGAGTCTTTACTGCTCTTGCTGTTCAAGCGAATCACGGTCACGCGCCACGTAGGGCTGGACGACGTGCCGGCGCTTATGGACGAGTATGACTATTACGAAGACGTCTACTTTGGCAAGATAAAAGAAGGTAACCCGGCAAAGCTGACGAAGACTAGGGGAATCTATGAATACATCAGCAAGCTGGACCCGCCAGAGCAGCCTGACCCGCACGTGCTCTACCGCTTTATCGCGCAACAGGCGTCGATATTCCCGCCGGGCGACGACAGGGATGAAAAGGTGTTCAACCGACTTGCCAAATACGGCATGGTCAAGGGAAAAACTGACGGCATCATGCGCAAGATCAAGCTGGCGTCCAACTGGGCCGACGACAACAGGCAGGATGAAAAATTCGAGGTGCAGCTTTCCGGCTCGCAGCGAAAGGCAGTTCAGGAACTGATTGAAGTGGTCAGGCCGTTTGCCGGCATGCCCGACAGCGGAGACAATGCCAAGAACTTGCAGTCCAAGGTGTTCGATGTCGCAAGGAATAACGGCATGGAGCCGAAAGAGTTCTTTACGCTGTTGTACATGATGTTCCTCAATGCTGACAGGGGCCCGAGGATAGGCAACTACTTTTTGGACCTCGGCGTAAACAGGGCGATCGGCGTGCTCCAGCGATATTTGTAAGGCATTCCGCTTATATAGCAAAAACGACCCAAATCATACTGACCTTGAACCGCAAGATTGTGAACAGGCCACCGATGATAATTGTGCAGGGGTCGTGCCTTGACTTTGAAAAAGAGAGGCCCAACGTAATGGAGTTCATTGGCACGCTGGAATGGGGCGCCCACGAAAAGGGCAAGATCGAATGCTCGTCAAGCGGCAAGGCCTTGGGCTGGGACTTTTTCTACATCTACTTTGACCCGGATTTCGTGGAAAAGCTGCTCGACCTTTACCCCGAAATACAAAAGCAGGAGGGCAACGACGTTGAGCAACGGTTCGTCATTTGGCTTGGCAAGCAGATGAAAAAGGCCAATCTTGAATACTATTTGAAGCTGAAAGACGTGCCCCGCGAGGATGTGAGGGGCTTCCGCCTCAACCCTGATCACTACCGCGACGACAGCGAGCTGGATAAGCTGCGCTGAAATTTATAGCCATCATTCCCAGATAGGGCTGTGAAAGGGTTGATATTCGACCTTGACGGCGTGCTTGTCAACTCCATGCCGACCCACTATCAGACGTGGAAGTCTGCGTTTGCGAAGATAGCCGGGCTTGAGATCAACGAGCGCGACATCTACCTCATTGAAGGGATGCGCGGGATAGAGCTGATTGAAAAAATATTTGAGCAAAAGAACTTTTCCGACCGCTCGCTTGCCCGCAGGGTTCACGATGAAAAGTCCCGGATATTCAAGGCGATTAGGAGCTCCGAGCCGTTTGAAGGCGTCAGGGAAATGATCCGCGACATGGAATGCTCCATTGCGGTGGTGAGCGGCTCGACCAAGAATGACGTTGAAACTATACTTGAAGAAGCGTTTGGCAAGGACAGGTTCGACGTGATCATAACCGCGGACAACATTGAAAAGGGCAAGCCCGACCCTTCTGCTTTTTTAGAGGCGCTCAGGCTCATGAAGGTCAGGCCCAAAGACGCGGCGGTCGTTGAAAACGCACCGCTTGGAGTCAAGGCGGCAAACAGTGCCGGCATCAGCTGCTACGTGGCGCTCAACAACACACCGCTTTTGAGATCAGACTTTGGCGGCATAATACCTCAGAACAAGATATTTGAAAAGACCGGCCTGCTGAAAAAGGTGCTATGCAAATGAAGATCATGATATTCTCTCACGAGTCAGACCTTGACGGGCTCTATTCCGCCACTATCGGGCTCTTGCGCTATCCGCAGGCAATGACCGTTTTCCTCGGCTACGGCGCGGAGAATTTCCAAAAGCTTGGCAACTTTATCTATTCTGCGACTCACTATTCGCCCGAGCGCGGCTTGATAATCATTGCTGACCTCGGGCTCAACGACGACCTGATCGAAACCTGCAGGCAGACATTTTCAGATGCTGTGCGAAATGGCTGGAAAATAATGTGGGTCGATCATCATCCGTGGTCGCAGCAAGCGATTGACGCTATCAAGCCGTTTGTGGAAATCGTGCTCGACGCGTCAGGAAACAAGTGCGCGGCCGACCTGATGCATGAAACCCTTTTGCCGGGCAACGCGCTTGCAGCGAAGCTGGCAGGCATGGCTCACACTATGGACTTTTTCACAAAGGATCAGTACCTGACGCCAATATCGGAGATAATACACTACTACCAGACGTTCCCCGACTTTTACGACAGGTTGTCAGGGCTGGCAAGAAAGTCTGCAAAAGGAGTGCTGTGGGACGTCGGGATGCAGGCCGACTACAATGATTATGTGCGCCTGCGCGACGAAGCCAAGGCACAAGTCTTTGCCACCATGCAGATAAGGTCTGTCGGCAGGATCAAGGTGGCATACGTGCAGTCATCGCCATATCTGCAGAGCAGCCTGTTTTCCGAAGAGGTGTTTGCCAAGACAAACGCCGACCTTGCGATGTTTTACAGCGCCAAGGGCAAGGTGAGCATCCGGCGCAACAACGACGCAATTTCGTGCAGAGACGTCGCGGCGAACCTGCCTGAAGGGGGCGGCCACGCCTATGCCGCCGGCGCCACCTTCAAGAGCGACTCGGCAGACGCTTCAGCAGTCATTTCAGAGCTTGAAGCGGCGGTTGCCAAGGTCCTGTCTAGTCAACTTTAAAAGAATATCTGCCGAAATAATGGGCATGATAAAGGGCAAGGTTGCTATGGTTACGGGCGCAGGTGGCGGAGTAGGGAAGGCCATTTCAAAGAGGCTCGCTTCTGAAGGGTGCAAAGTAGTGCTCCTCGGCAGAGACAGGAACAAGCTCCAAAAGGCCGCTTCTGAAGTTGGCGACAAAAAGAACACCATGACGATAATAACTGACATCACCAAAGAGGCCGAAGTGCTGAGCGCGGTGGACCAGACTATCAAGTCATTTGACAAGATAGACATTCTGGTGAACAACGCCGGCATCATAAACGACCCGGAGCCGTTCCATGAAATGGACGAGACCCGGTGGGACGCCCTTCTACAGACCAATCTTGTCGGCACGTTCCGGATGACAAAGGCAGTGATCCCGATGATGATGAAAAATGGGGGCGGCAACATCGTCAATATTTCGTCGGTGCTCGGTGTCAGGGCCATACCCAAAGTCCCATTGTCTGTGTACGGCGTGACCAAGGCCGGCGTAATAATGTTTACACGGAGCATCGCGGTAGAATACGGGCAACACAACATTCGCTGCAACTGCGTCGCCCCTTCCACCATAAGGAGCTCGATAATAGAGCCCTACCTGCAGGACGAGGAGGCGAAAAAAGTACTCGAGTCGTCATTCCCGCTGCGCAAGGTGGGCGAGCCGGAGGACATCGCCGGCGCCGTGGCTTACCTCTGCTCCGACGACTCTAAATGGGTCACCGGCACGGTCATGATGGTGGACGGTGGCGTGTCTGCAAAGCAGTAACCATTATGAGAATTGTTGTGTTATAGATGCCTGATGACGGATAGATCGAAGGAAGGCATCGACGCAGCAAAGTACCTGCCGGCATCCGACTCGAAGCGCATCAACCGTGCGGTGGAAAAGGCAAACAGCGACCCGGACTTTGTCGACTATGCCGTAGGCCAACTTGCAGGACTCCAGTTCCACCGCGTTCAAGCGGGACATCATAGCATATTCCAGAAGCATCAACGCCGACGAAGACGTTATCGCGCTCGTTGAAAGCCTGAGCGGCTACATGGAGTTATGTGACCAGTACCATGTGCACAAGGCTCTGCAGGAAAACGTTACCGCTAGGAAAAAAAGTTCCAGATGAGCGACGGAACAAGAGAAACCCCGAACGTGCGGATCCGCCCGACGACTGCCGACGCGAGCATTAAGGAGTTGGAGGCCGTGAACGAAAAGGAGGAATGCAAGGACTACCCGGAAGTCACGCCGACAGCGGTGTCGAATTTCGTGTGCGACAGGTGTGGCAAGGACTTTCAGAACCAAGGCGATCTGGTGAGGCACCGGCAGTTTGAAAGTGGCAACGCCGTGACAAAGCACTGAAAAATCATGATATATTGATAAATACCTTCGGTGTGTGGAAATGGCATTAAGAGACTGGACCTTATCATCCCGCCTTAGCGCCTTACACAAGTCAATGAATCATTGCACAAGCATAAGGTCGGCGGCATGACCTTTTACGACATCAACGGAAGGGGCAGGGCAAAGATAGAGCCCGTTTCGGTCGGGAGGGGCGTCATGCGATACACTCCAGAGTTTGGCTTTCGCACCAAAGTTGAAGTGCTGGTGCCGTATGACATGGCCAAGGCGATCGTTGACGATGTCCTGAAGGTGATAAGCACAGGTTCGGCGCCGGACGGCAAGGTCTTTGTCTACGACATCGCAGAAGCGCACGACATTGGAAACAAGGAAAAAGGTGACGCCGCGCTCTAAAAGGAAGAGTTATAATCTTGCGGGGGTGAGTATTTTGCCATGAGCGAAAAGAGGACAATGCCGGTATGTTTCACGCCAGAGCAGCTGAAGGCGGTTGAAGAGTATGCGAAGAAAAAGGGCATGCTCAACGCAAGCCAGGCGATCGAAAAACTGACAAAATAATTTTTACAGCGCGCCGTCGCCGCGCTGCTTTGAACCGATGTCGACTGCTTCGTCCACGTCGGAGATGAATATCTTGCCTTCGCCGGCCAGCCCGGTGCTCGTGCTCTGCAGGATCTTTTCGATCACCTTGTCCATCATCGAATTCTTTGTCACGATCACTATTGTCGAGTTGACGTTAAACTCCGGCCTATAAGTCCCGGTGCCTCTTCCCGAATGCATCTCTGGGCGCGGTACCTGTCCTTGTCCTTTCGAGTCGTAATACGTAAAGCCGCCCAAGTCCAATTCTTTTAGCGCCGCAAAAGCCTTGTCCAGTCTTGCAGCAGGAACAACAGCTTCGATTTTCTTCATAATGTGAACCCAGTCAGCTAGGTAGCGCTTTTATTAAAGCATTTTGCATTGCGCAAAATACATGGAATACGGCAAGTTATGATAGAAAATTTCCAACTAAATAAAAAGAAAATAGAAAAGTCAGCTAGCGCTGACTGTTCCAACCATGTTTGGACGGATTGTGCAGTAGTAGGGATAGTCGCCTGCTTCAGTGAAAGTGTGGCTGAATGTATGTTCCGGGGCCATGAGAGGGTTAGGATTGGTGAGGAATCGAACTCGCCGTCCGACTGCCCGCCAGAGCCTGAAGTGACCGTGTGCGGCGTCGAGTCGTCGTTAGTTCAGGTCACGATGTCGCCAGTGCTGATCAGCCGGGTTTGGAGCGAACGCTGTGTCAGTCAGGCTCGTGGTGCCGGTAGACTGCGCTTGTGCGCCGAGGTTGAGCTGGCCAAGCGGGCCAAGAACAACAAATCCAGCCAGCAGGTCGCCTGCCGCAATTCCTGCTATAACGGGTTTGTTCATTGCCGGCATTGAACGGCTCAAATATTAAGTATTTGTTTTTTTCTTGCTTAGTCTTTTAATTATAGTATAATACTTAATGTAATTTAATAGGATATTTACTAGCTAATATAGTATTACCGGTTGACGCCATTTATGGCGCCGACATACCTTTTTGTATCCGTGCAGGCAAGTAATCTTGCTTGCACATTTTTGCCAAAAAGCAAATAGTGAGTTGCGCGATATGCGGCAAGGAGCTTGGGCGCCACAGGTACAAGCCCAGCGAAGAATGGGGGATTGAAGGCTTGCTCTGCGGCAACTGTCACATCGAAAAAACAAGAGAGTTCATGATCAGGCAGGAAGAGACGCCTGACAAGTGCGTGATGTGTAAAGAGATCGTGGAAGACGGCCAAAAGCCAAAGTGGCAATGGGAGATGGAATCTGGAACATTGCTATGCAAGTCATGCTACCAGAAGAAAGACGCCGACCATAACAAGAAGACGAACTTTTGCGCTGTCTGCAGCGGCAAGCTGAGTATGTTCTATTATCATCCCAAGCCTGCTTGGCACATACAAGGGAACCTGTGCAGGAAGTGCTGGGACAACCATTACGGCAAGGAGTGATCGCATGCTCAAGAAACACGAGTGCGAGACGTGCGGGAGCAAGTTTCGCAAGGTCGAGGAATTGATGCAGCACCGGCAGGTGGCACACGAGCAAAAGCTATACATGTGTATTGAATGCAAAATGGGCTTTGAAGGGATGGAGCAGATGCGCGACCACGCCAAGAAATTCCATTCGTACAACAGGATTAAAGAAAAGAACTAGATAGCTTTGAGCTGCTTTACTATTGGCGGCCTGGCTTTTCGAAATACCCTGAACCCGCAGATGCATTTTATCTCTGGCAATCTTGACAATTCTTCGACGGTCACCGGCGTCCCGCAGCGCATGCATTCATAGGTAACATCGCCGCCTGCGTTTGAAGCTGCCATCCTGGCTCTGGGTCGTCTCGCCCACATTTTAAGCTATAGTAGAATGCGGCTGGAGGTGCTTGTTCTGCCTGATGGCTGACTGCGCTGCTGCCAAAATGGCGATCGGTATCCTGTGAGACGAAGCGCTGACATAATCGAGGCCGGCGGTGCTGCAGAACTCTATTGAACGAGGGTCGCCGCCGTGCTCGCCGCAAATACCGATCTCGATGTCCTTTTTCACTTTCCTTGCCATGTCAACCGCCATCTTCATCAGCCTGCCCACACCTCTTGTGTCTATACTCTGGAAAGGGTTCACGTTCATAATGCCCTTTTCCAAGTAGAACGGCAAGAACTTGCCCTCGGCGTCCTCCCTGCTAAAGCTGAAGGTGGCCTGCGTAAGGTCGTTCGTGCCAAAGCTTATGAAATCGACAAGATGCGCGATGTCGTCTGCCACCAGGCACGCGCGCACCACTTCGATCATGCTGCCAAACTTGATCTTTAGCTTTATCCTTTGCCGGTGCTCCACTTCCCGCTTGACCGACTCGAATATCTGCCGCACGGCTGCAAGCTCTTCCACCAGGCCCACCTGCGGCACCATTATCTGGGGCTCGACTGCCACGCCCTCCTTTGTCAGCTCGGCGGCTGCTTCGCATACAGATCTTATCTGGGTCTCGTAAATTTCCGGGAACGAGATGCCCATCCTGACTCCCCTGTGGCCGAGCATCGGGTTTATCTCGGACAGTTCGTGCACGCGGTGAAGCACCTTTTCCATTCGCGCGATCTCGGATACTTTGCCGCCGCCAGACTTCATCTCAAATATCTTTTGCATCAGGTCTTCCTCTTTTGGCAGGAACTCGTGTAGCGGCGGGTCAAGCAATCTAATAGTGACTGGAAGGCCCCGCATTTCTTTCAGGATCGCCTTAAAGTCTGACCTCTGCAGGGGCTCGAGCTCTGCAAGCGCTTTTCTGCGCTCGTCCTCGTCCTCTGCCATTATCATGTTGACAAACTGCATTATCCTGTCGTGCTGGTTGAACATGCGTTCCGTCCTGCAAAGCCCAATCCCTTCCGCGCCGTACTTAGCCGCCAAGGTCGCGCTTGTTACCGTGTCGGCGTTTGCCCTTATCTTGATGCCCTTCATCTCCGAGGACCATTGCAGGAGCTCCTTGAACTCGGACGAAACTTCCGGCTCGACCGTCGGGACCTCACCGGCGTAAACCCTGCCCGTTGAGCCGTCTATCGTTATTTTCTCGCCCTCGCTTGCCGCCTTTTGGTCGCCCACGCTAAAGCTCCTGCCGTCAAAGTCAATCTCTATCTGCGAGCACCCCACTACGCAGGGCTTGCCCATCCCGCGCGCAACCACCGCCGCGTGAGAGGTCTTGCCGCCGCGACTCGTCAGTATGCCTGCTGACTGGAAGAATGCAGGCACGTCGTCAGGCTTGGTATCCTCCCTTACGAGGATCACCTTTTCGCCCTTTTTGCCAAGCGCCTCTGCGCGAGCAACGTCAAATATTGCAATGCCACTCGCCGCGCCGGGCGACGCGCCGACGCCTGTCGCAATCGCCTTTTGCTTTGCGTGCGAGTCTATCCGGCGGTACAGGATTTGCTCAAGGGCTTCCGGGTCTATGCGTTCAAGCGCCGCCGTCTTGCTGATGAGCCCTTCGTGGTAGAGGTCGATTGAAGTTTTGACTGCCGCAACTGCGTTCATCTTTGCCGCCCTTGTCTGTAGGATGTAGAGCTGACCTTTTTCGACGGTGAATTCTACGTCCTGCGACTCCTTGAAGTGTTTCTCTAATTTTTCGCATACTTTAAGCAACTGCTGGTAGATGTCCGGCATTTCTCCAACAAGCAAGTCGATGTGGTTGGGCGTCGCTTTGCCCGATACGACGTCCTCGCCCTGCGCGTTCACGAGGTAGTCGCCATACAGCCGCTTTTCGCCCGTCTCAGGGTCACGGGTGAACACAACGCCGGTGCAGCTATCACCACCCATGTTGCCAAATACCATCGCCACTATTGTCACGGCAGTTCCACCGGCCATATCGGGACTGATGCTGTACTGCTTGCGATACTCCACAGCACGCTTGCCCATCCACGACCTGAACACCGCGTCGATGGCAAGCTCTAGCTGCTTGTACGGGTCGGAAGGGAATTTCCTGCCAGCATCTTCGCAGAACGACTTGAATGATGTTGCAATGCCCTTGACGACCTTGGGGCTTGACAGGTCCTTGCCGGCAAGAATATTGTCAAATTTCCTGTCGTCTATGCCTAGCACGATTTTGCCGAACATCTGGATAAACCGCCGGTACACGTCCCACGCAAACCTCGGATCGTTGCTTTGCCTTGCAAGGCCATCGACTGTTTCATCGTTGAGGCCGAGGTTGAGTATCGTGTCCATCATGCCGGGCATCGACTCGGGGGCGCCGGAGCGCACTGACACAAGGAGCGGGTTTTCGGAATCACCGAATTTCTTGCCGATGATGCTTTCAAGGCGCTTTATTGATTTCCGAACCTCGTCCATTAGGCCGTCAGGCATGCGCCTGCCCGCTTCGTAGAACTTTTCGCAAATCTCGGTCGTGATTATAAATCCTCGCGGGACCGGCAGGCCAAGCCTCGTCATTTCCACAAGCCCAGCGCCCTTGCCCCCAAGAAGCATCTTGTTCCTACCATCTGCCTCGTCGAAAAAATATATTGACTTGATAGCGGCCGGGGCCCTGCCAAAACCTTCTTCAGACATACAAGATCATGATCAGCCCTACGCTGGCTTAAAACGTTGTGCACTTACCGATAATTTCAAATCTTGCCGCACGCTGTTAAAGTGGGGCTGGGTCGGCTGGCGTCATTCGGTGATCGTATTGTCTGATATTTTGCCAGTTCCGTTGCTCGTACAGATTTTGGATTTGTTTGGCACAGCGGCGTTTGCGGTAACGGGCGCGTTCAAGGCAATCGAGCACAAGTCCGATATTGTCGGCATAATCATACTTGCAACCATGACCGGTGTAGCCGGTGGAATAATCCGCGACGTCATCTTTGGCAGGATACCGCCGCTTGCAATAATCAACCCGCTTTACCTCATAATCAGTGTGGCGACAGGCGTCGTGATATTCTTTCTGTATCGCATGCTCAAAAAGCACTGGAACCTATTCCTGAAGTTTGACGCAATAGGGCTCGGGGTATTCACGGTAATTGGCGCGACTTTTGCATACAACCTGTTTGGGCTGAACTTTCTTGCAATGGCGTTTGCAGGAGTTCTTACCGCGGTCGGCGGAGGCATTTTGCGCGACGTGTTTGTGAACGAGGTTCCGATAGTGTTTGTCAAGGAGCTGTACGCCTCTGCAAGCTTTATCGGCGTCGTGATATTTTTCGGGCTCCTGTCTGCCGGCGCAGACCTGAACCTCGCCGCCATACCGAGCATTGTCGCAGTGACGGCTCTCAGGCTGCTTGCTATGAAATACAACTGGAACCTGCCCCGCCCGAGAATCTGAATTCGGAAAAATCTTAGCAGAGGAGTATTCGAAGGTTTTGTAGCTACAAAGCCATCTTGCGCAGCCCTGAAAGCCGGTAAGTAGGTCATGCTATACATCATTATGCTCTCCAACGAGCTCACGCTTTCCCCGAGTATGCCCGATGAGTCAGGATGCAACGACTTTGTGGGTTCCTTTTCCTGCATATCTGTAACCAACTGCTTATTGCTATCGCGCTTGAACTGTTTCCGTATCTTGTTCAGCTTCGTGAAAGCGTAGATAAGCCCTATTAAGTTCAACAATATGTAAGCTGCCACAAGAACAAGAACATAATTGCTAAAGGACTCCGGTATTATTGTTTGAATTATGGCATAACCCACAGAACAAAAGTGGTTAGATGTTACCAAATAGAAGTTGGACATTTATGCATCAGAATCCATCTCCCAAAAGCCGATCTACATAATAACGACTGGAATTGTCATGACTAGTAATTAATGCCGAGATCGCTTGTTCCGAGACAACAACATGTAAGAAAACCTTTGAAAAAGCTTGAAGGAATGAACCTATTATTCTGCTGCGATAATGATGACTGCGCAAGTTACCTCTTGCAGCATGGCCTGAGAGACAAGGTAGACTTGGTCTACATTGACCCTCCATTTCATTCAGGTGGGCGCTACTTCCATCGTAATCAGAACTGTTCAACCATTGCTTTTGAAGACATTTGGAATGGTCACGATTACCTAGAAATGATGCGCTCAAGACTAGACAAGATCTGGTGTCTTATTTCTCCAACCGGTTCAATCTTTATACATCTTGATTGGCATGCTGTCCATTATGTCAAGGTAATGATGGATGAGATTTTTGGTCCAGAAAACTTTAGAAACGAAATAATTGTAAAGCGAGGACGTAGGAAAAACCTTCAGTACCAGTTTAATTCAATCGATAGAATGCATAATGCTTTTGATTCCATACTCTGGTATTCAAGATCAAAAGAAACAAAGTTTCAGCTACCTCTTGTCGAACAAAAGTCAAAAGCAAAGTGGATGGGGTTCTGGAGCAACGTAAATCGTCCTACAATGCGCTATGAGATCTTTGGTTATACCCCTGAAAGAGGTCAGTGGAAATGGTCCAAGGACAGAGCACTCCGCGCAATCGCAAATTATGGATTGTATGAAAAGGAATTTTCTTCCCAGATGTCACTTGAAGAGTATTGGCGGCTATCCGAAAGAAAATTAGAATTTATCAGAAAGCGTAAAGGAGTAAAATATGCCGAATATTGGATTCCTCTCAAGAGTCACAAAATTTTAGACAACATTTGGCTTGATATTGAGGCATACAATTATTCGACCGGATACGCAACCGAAAAACATGAGGAACTATTAGGGAGAATAATAGACCTATTCTCGAAACCAGATGGCCTAATCGCAGATTTCTTTTGCGGATCGGGTACTGCACTTGTTGTTGCACAGAAGCTTGGGAGAAAATGGATTGGATGCGATTTGTCACCAATAGCTATTTCGGTGGCAAAAAAGCGACTCTTTGATGCCAGCTATGAAGAGATAAGATTATAGTGAATGGTAACTTCGAAGTCTACATATTCTAGGAATCGATTGTTCCCTATCTAGCAGGTAGTGAGATAAGACAATATTTGTCAAGTTCTGTTTTTCCTTCTAGTTGCTCCTTCTTGCCTTGCTGATCCTTCCATATTTCTCATAACAACGATAACAAAGCTCATTATAGACTACCTCAGCATCCTGGTGGCATTTCGTACATAAAAGCGTCCGGCATTCACTTTCCAACTGGCATAGGTTTTGATTGAAGAAGGCTCGCCACGTGCCACGCGTATGCAGCGTCTTCGAGTTTGAATTCGTGCGAATGGATCATGTGACCCATGAATTGATCTTCGGTTGTAAGTGGTGTCTTGCAAAGCTTGCACATAACCGTTGAGTCTGTCATAATTCGTTCTCTTAGTCCAATATTCAATCTTATTTGATTGTATGTAAGATTTCCTACACTAGAAACTGAGACTGGACCAAGAAACAATTCCTGCAAGATTTGCCGGACAACATAATGCGTAGTGCCGCCACGCAATCAAAACTAAGCACTGTTTGAGCACTGAGCACATCTCCTAAACTATCAGAAATGCATTCCATATTCTGTGAAGTCATCGACTGTGCGCTTTGTGACGAGTCCAGCGGATCCCTAGCACCGACCTAATATACATTAATTAGACTGAAGCGTCGTCAATCCACCTATATGACTAAAGGGCAGTCTGCGGAGTATGAAACCTTGCTCAAGAGGCTGTATGATAAGCTGGGCAACACTGTAAAGAAGGAAAAAGCTAGGCTCGAAATCCCTGCTCCGCAAATAGTATGGGTCGGCAAGAACACCATCTTTCGCAATTTCGGTGAATTTCCAAAAGCGTTGCGAAGGGCCCCAGAGAAGCTTTTACTCTACCTCAATAAAGAGCTCGCTTCTGCCGGCTACATTGCTGGCGAGCGCGTTATATTCCTTGGTCGAAAAACACCTTCATCGTTTCAAGCCCTTATCGACCGGTACGTTAAAGATTACGTCCAATGCCCGGTGTGCAGCAGCCCTGATACACATACAGAAAAGAGCAAGCCAAAGGTGGCATTCTTGATTTGCGAAGCATGCGGCGCCAAATCCTCGATAAAGGGTAGCTATGCTTAATGAATAAACAGAAGATCGATGTACGGTAATTGTAACATCATGCGGAAAAAAGGGAATGTAACACAGCGACCAATGCTTTTGAGCGCTAGACCTCATCCACAACGACATTGAATGTTCCATGGTAGCCTCCCACTAGCTCTGTAAAGCTGAGCATCAGGTGCTGGCCGGCATTGCTCTGAATTAGTCCGTCTGTCGAGCCGCCCGCGTAAATTCCGTCTTCTTCATTTACCATGTCAACCGGACCATGATCGCTATATGGAGTTAGGGTGTGCACTTTCTCATTTGCTGAATTAGGCAGGTAGAATTGGGAAGTCCACTTGAATGTTTCCTGCGATCCTTCAAAAGACCGTACCTTGACGTGAATGCGGATCGCTCTACCCTCATACCAACCTGGATAAATAGTAGTAAATTGAACAGTTCCGTCACCATCTGACAGTTCGTATCCGCGGAGAAAATTTTGTCCTGAAGTACTAGCATCCTGAACGCCAGAGTATACTCCCTGCGAGTTTGCGTGCCAGATGTCTACCTGCGCACCACTTATGGGAGTGCAAGCGCCATCGTCCACACCATAGATGTTAAGCGTCAAAGTCAATGGTATGCCTTCTTCGACCGAGCCATCCGAGGTGTCAGACGTGATGTCAGAGCGGTTCGGCATCCCGTCTACAAAGTAGGGACCTTCGGTCTGTTGTGGCGTGCCTTCGATCTCGACTAGCGATGGCGTCAGAGTGCATCTAAGGTTTGTCGAGGTACCAGCTTGAGATGCAGGCTGTCCAGACTGCTCGGTGGGAGGAGCACCAGCTTGCCCTGGAGGACCTCCCGTTGGCCGGGGCATTGCAATAGGCAACACGAACAATCCCACCAGCACTAGTGCTACAACTATTCCGGCTAGGATTGGAGCCCGTTTTCTGCTTTTCTTTGTTGGAGCTTCAGCCGCTGTCTTTTCGGCAGGACGCTTGTTCCTCCTGATTTCGTGGGCAATGATCGCAGCTGTCAACCCGATGAATGCAGCCTGAAAGATTTCAACAGCAATAGATATTGTATTTGTTCCGCCGGCTCTGCCAGTTATGGGATTGCCCGGCACTCTTGTTATAAGGAACAGGGCCATGAGTACTGCGGTTCCTCCGATTCCTATTGCATACCACCGTATGCCCCATCTCCTTATCATCGGAATAATCCAAAATACCTGCGCGATTCCTCCAACGATGAACAAAATACCTTGATTAACATTGAATCCCAAGTTGTTTGGGCCAAGCATAAGATGTGACATTCCAGCTATTGCAGATGCCGCAACGGCTGCATAGTAGAGTCCATTCTTCGCAATTGTCATGCCAGTTCCCCTCGACTAAAGTCCAACGTGCTTTTAAGCAATATTTATCATTGGTCTTTGATCTCACTTTTTGATCACCCTGGAAAAAGGACGGAAGAAGGCGCAGTAGGCTATATCATATTTCGCTTCTTTCGCCGGTTGCCCTTCACTGACGCGAAAATGTCAGTGATCGCATCGCTGGACTTTGAAGGGTAGTCGCTACAGGAATCGCTCTGCATGTTATCCGGCAAGAAGGACACCGAGGACTCGACGCACTTGCAGAGGTGACAATAAAACATTGAAAATGTCATTGCCTTATGTTGGTTATTTGGATGGCCGCATTTGTCACATACCATATTGGTGGTCAGCTTTATGAGGAATCCGGTTGCCGAGATAATAAACAAATAGGCGTAGTAACCCACCCCATACAACGCCAAATGACACTATGTTCTACCTGTCGTCAAAAAGTCATATAAGTACAGATCCCTTAGCCATGTACTAACGACTGAAAGGTCGTGCTGATTTGGTGATAACGACGGTTGTTTGATCATGGCGTTCATTTCATGAAATTCTGCCACCCTTTTCTTTATGGCATGATTCCTGCTGGACACATGCTCCTCAACCAAAGAAGAGCCAATGACTTCATCGCAAATGTTGCACCTGAAATTAGTACCTAATTCCGTGTTCATATCCGATAGGAATAGAACTATGCAAGCGCTATCTGTTACAACACCAATTGAGCTTGGCGCATTCGTCAGCTATTTTTGATCCGGAGCTGAGTTGTCGCGAATTTTGTCCAGCATATACTTTAGGTCAGGGTCGCATGTCAGCCTATCCAGGAACCCTCTAATTAACTGGCGCGTGGTGCGCTCTGCTGCACCTTGACCTCAATGCTGAGTGTTGACGACATAGTGATGCACAAATGGACTGATGTAGGTCGAGCATACGTCGGCAATCCAACTAAACAGCGTTGCAGCAGTCCTGTCTTCAACCATTCTCTGCCGCTTTTCTTCAAACGTTTTGGCGATAACGCGCACATTGTACAGGTACATCTTCTTTCCAGTCTTTTCTTCGACGCCGGTTAGAAGCACAGAATCACGATCATCATAAACAAGTCCAAAGGAAGCGTTGAATGGCATCTTTGCGTGTTTTGATTTTGCGGCATGATCGAATAGCTCGTCCATCAGAGCCTTGAGGAGGGCGTAAAAGCGTTCAGTGCTCCTTTGCTTTTCATCTTTTCGACTCACCTCACGAATCTAGTATTGGAAGGTTAAAAATCGACCGCTCCTGAGGAGCGTGCAAATGTCTGTAAAAAATACGAGAGTGATTGCCTCAAATACCTAAATTTTACAATTTTAGTCTCAAAGCTCGCTTTGTATGAACTGTTTTCACTCATAAATAGGACAAATTTGACTAATGGTGATAAGTATCAACCAGGATTAACCTCAGCATGACAGCAATAATGTCAGTCCGTGAATCTGTAGCATCGAGAGGCAACTTTACTACCGGCCAGAGCTGGGGCGCACTGAGGAAGGCATGGAAGGGATACAGGATCGCCAAGGTACAGGGCGACAACGCAAGGATGAGAGAATATGCCACCAAAATCAGGAAGCTTCAGGGAGAGCTGAGCATAAGCGTTGCCTCATTCCCGCACTTAGGAATTACCTAAGTGCTACCTTTTTCTTTACCCATAAATTGAGTCATTATTATCCGCAAGTTGCTGTTTGAGCTTTATCTCGATCTGTGCCTTTGGCAGCGCGCCTATCATGGTTTCGACCGCCTTGCCTCCCTTGAAGATCATCATGGTGGGAATGCTCTGGATCCCATGCGAAGCGGCAATCATTTGATTCTCGTCGACGTTGACTTTTCCAAATGCCACCCTGCCGGAATAGTCTCTTGCTAGCTGTTCAATTATCGGCGAGACGATCCTGCACGGCCCGCACCAAGGAGCCCAAAAGTCCACGAGCAAGATGGGATATTTTGCAATCTCGATCTTAAAATTAGAGTCGGTAAGAGTTACGGGCGCGGTCAGGGAAGACATCATCGCCTTTGCTGATACCGCCTTTTGCAGTTCAGCCAGCTTTTTCTGCTTGATTGCCTCAAGCTCGTCGTCAAAGCTCATGCATTCACTAGACCCTAATTTGCCTATAATCCTTTGGAGGCCGATACGTAATTATTGTCTGATCGGCTTTTGAGACATGCCTTGGAAGATGAAGAGACTCTAGAGCAGCCTGAGGATAGGCCAGTTGAAGATCTGGAAGCACTGAGGACAGAACTCCAGTCAACCAAAGACGAATTGAGAAAGGCAAAAGAAACCTCGGAGGGCACACTCAATAAACTAAAGTACCTAATGGCGGATTTTGACAACTATCGCAAGCAGATGGAAAGGCAGCTTGCCTCAAAGGCAGAATCTATCAAGGCCGAATTATTGTTAAGGTTTCTCGGCATACGGGACGACTATGTCCGGGCGCTATCGGTCGCAAGGCAGGCCAAGTCAGAGCCAGTGGTCATCGAGGGCCTTGAAGGAATATTGAAAAACATCGACTCTATGCTTGCCTTGGAAGGCGTGAGGGAGATCGAGACGGTAGGGACGCCCTTTGACCCGAACGTTCACGACGCCATAGCCCACTCTGAGAGAGATGACTTGGCCGAGAACACCGTGACTGCCGAAATAAGGAAGGGCT
>Ga0209431_10001828_pt1 | contig 17408 bp, 12 predicted proteins | sample RifCSP13_3_FD_184021 | JGI IMG/M metagenome (GOLD analysis project Ga0209431, IMG submission 184021) | Soil microbial communities from Rifle, Colorado - Rifle CSP2_sed 13_3 (SPAdes) (version 2) | ecosystem: Environmental > Terrestrial > Deep subsurface > Rock core/Sediment | place: Rifle...
CAGAAGAACCGGCATTTTTATCCATAGGAAAATCATCCTCTTTAAGGCCAAGAAATTCCATCTGCCTTCTGTATATATCTGCCAATGCCTTATTTAGTTTTAGGGGCGCATTCATATCAGCGCCTTCCTCTATGGTCAATTCACAGCCTGTGGCCAGCGCCGCGCCCCTTGCGCAGTTCAAGACCCTTTCTTTTACAGAATAGAGTTCATCCAAATCCTTTGCCCTTACATAAAAACTGGCAGATGCCTTTTCAGGGATAATGTTAGGAGCTACTCCACCATCTGTTATTATCCCATGAATACGCACATCGTTTCTCAACTGCTGCCTCATGGCATTTATGGAATTAAAGGTCTGGATAACCGCATCCAGCGCATTTATCCCTTCTTCAGGATATGCAGACGCATGGCTTGGTTTGCCTTTAAAATTAAGATTAAGCCTGATGAGACCGAGGAAAATTCTTGACACGAGCCTCTTTGAAGACGGATGTGCCATCATGGCAGCATCAAATCCCTCAAACACCCCTGCCTTTATCATGGCAATCTTTCCTACGCCAATCTCTTCAGCTGGCGTGCCAAGCGCAACTACACTTCCGCCTGTTTTCGGAATTACTTTTGAAACTGCTATTGCGGCGCCGATTGAGGCAATGCCGGAAATATTATGTCCACAGCCGTGACCTATTTGAGGCAAGGCATCCATCTCTATAAGAAGGGCAATTGCCGGTTTCCCATTCCCACAAACAGCCTTGAATGCAGTTTCAAGGCCAGCTACGCCTTTATCTACCTTAAAACCAAATTCCCTCAGTATATTTACGCAGGCAGCAGATGTCTTGTATTCCTTCAGGCCTGTTTCCGGATTATGGTAAAAATCACAGCTTAAGGAAAAAAGCCTTTCTTTAATTCCATCAAGTATATTTAACACCTCTTTTTTTATTTTAATTACCTGCATAGCGAGATTAACTCCTTAATATCCTCTATTATCATATCTGCCCCTGCATCTTCCAATTCCTGCCTTCCCCTGAAACCATACGCAGCGCCAATTGTTATTACACCCGCCTGTTTTCCTGCCTCAATATCTATCTTGCTGTCTCCTGCAAAGACTGTCGCCTTTGGCGAAGTATTGAGTTTTCTTAAAATTATCTCGAGTGCCTCTGGCGCAGGTTTCTTGTTCTGCACGCCGTCTCCGCCAACTACCTTTTTAAAATAACCTGAAATACTCAATCCATCTAAAATCTGTTCCGTTAGATTGAGCGGTTTGTTTGTGGCAATAGCAAGTTTTTTGCTTTTAAAATGCTCTAAAACATTTACTGCACCATTATATAGCTTTGTTTTTACCAAGATATGGTTGCTATAATATTCCATGAATATGACCCTGGCCTCTTCAAGAAGATTTTGTTTATTTTCTGGCAACACCCTCTGCAGAAGCATCTTTACACCCCATCCAATGCTCTCTTTTATTGCCTGATATGAAAGTTCTTCAAGACCCATTTGCCGAAGTGTCTTATTAACAGCCCAGGCAATGTCTTCACTGGAATCAATGAGCGTGCCGTCTAAATCAAATATTATTAGTTCTGTCCGGAACATAGCATCGTATATCTGTTTATAGGAATATATGCCAATAAAAAAGCCCGCATCTTTTAAGATGCGGGCTTTTATTTTGGTTATAGTGACTTTTTACTCTGCTGTCACATTTGCAGCCTGTGGGCCTTTTGGGCCCTTTGTGACATCAAATTGCACCTTCTGTCCTTCTTTCAGGGTCTTAAAACCATCGCCCTGAATAGCAGAAAAATGCACAAAGACATCTTCCCCGGATTCTTGCTCAATAAATCCATAACCTTTGGACTCATTGAACCATTTTACTTTTCCTGTTGCCATTGCACAAAACCTCCTTTCAAAAGATTTTCATAAGCCATAGAGGTTTTGTGTTAAGGCATAAAACCTGACATAAAAAACCACCCTACAACCTACTTGAAGCATTACTTTATCAGAAAATACAGTATCGGTCAAGGACTTTTTTGCTTTCTGTCAGCAACACATAAACTGTCCTTTTTATAGCACATGAATTGTCCTATTGTATGGTTTCCTAAATTTCAAGGAGGAGACCATGAAACGGACAGAGATGTTACAGGAGGTCAGGAAGATGAGATTTCAAGAGATATATGGAAATTGGACAGAAAGAAGACTTACACAAGAAGAAGCAGCAAGGGTGCTTGGAGTATGTTCAAGGACATTCAGACGATATATAAACCGTTACGAGGAAGAAGGATTAGAAGGGCTCAAGGATAAGAGGCTTACCCAAGCTTCATTCCGCCGCGCCCCTGTAGATGAGGTATTTGCCCTGACAGAGCAGTATAAGAGCCGATACAGCGGTTGGAATGTCAAACATTTCTATTCATGGTATAGCCGTGCCGGTGGGAAAAGGAGTTACACGTGGGTAAAGAAGACCCTTCAATCGAAGGGATTGGTTTCAAAGAGCAAAAAGAAGGGGGTGCACCGCAAACGGAGAGAGCCGTCTTTCCTTCCCGGCATGATGCTCCATCAAGACGGCAGCAGACATGAGTGGGTAGAAGGAAAGAGGTGGGATTTGATTATAACCATGGATGACGCCACCAATGAGCATTACTCCATGTTCTTTATTGAAGAAGAAGGGACAGAGAGCAGTTTCAAAGGGATAAAGGAGGTGATTTCAAAAAAAGGGTTATTCAGTTCCCTCTATACCGATAGAGGAAGCCACTACTGGCATACTCCGGAGGCAGGAGGAAAGGTAGACAAGAACAATCCTACACAGTTTGGCAGGGCAATGAGGCATCTGGGAATAGATATGATACCTGCCTACTCTCCTGAGGCAAGGGGACGCAGTGAGCGGGCATTTGGGACACATCAGGGGCGTCTTTCCAAAGAACTTGCCTATCATGGGATAACCGACATGGAGGAAGCCAATCGTTATCTTACAGAGGTATATATGCCTGCCTACAATGAGGAGTTTATGCGCCCTGCAAGAGAACAAGGGACAGCGTTTATTAAGTGGATGGGAACAAATCTGGACGACATCCTGTGCGAGCAGCATGAAAGGACAGTAAGTTCCGACAACTGTGTCAGTTTCGAAGGAAAGACCCTTCAAATTCCTACGGATGAATACCGGTGTAATTACATAAGGATAAAGGTAAGGGTGCATCGCTATACCGATGGAACTCTATCCTTATTTCATGGGCCCAGGAAACTTGCCGACTATGATCCGGAAGGTCAATGGAAGAGAAGGGAGAAAGAGAAGACGGAGTTGCAAAGTCCGAACCGTCATATCTCACATAGAGCAGGAAAGGCACTTCGGGCTACGCCCTACGTGCCTTTCCTGCCAATCTAAAAGTGGACAATTCATTTGCTCTAAAAGCGGACAAATCTATTTGTTGACAACATATATATATTATCAACCCAAAAATTAAGGCCTATTTTTGGGATCAATTTTCTTTATTATGCAGGCTTAAGTTTTGGGATTGACTCTCATATCGTAAAGATGTTAAAAATATGTGCTAACAAATCACGGCCTTGCGCCCATAGCTCAGTTGGACAGAGTACTTGGCTACGAACCAAGGGGTCGGGGGTTCGAATCCCTCTGGGCGCACCAGAAAAAAACAAGATGCAAGATTCAAGATGCAAAGAAAGCTGCAAGATGCAAGATTCAAGATTCAAGTCAAGACTTGCAGCTCGCAACTTGCAACTTGAAACCTTTTTTATGCAAGAGGCTCTGAAAGAGGCGGAGAAGGCTTATAAAAAAAAAGAAGTCCCTATCGGCGCTGTCATAGTATCTGACAATAAAATCATAGCAAGAGGCCACAATCTTAAAGAAACCTCTGCTGACCCCACTGCCCACGCAGAAATCATTGCCATCAAAAAAGCCGCTAAAAAACTCGAAAGATGGCGCCTTTCGAATTCCACTATCTATGTTACCTTAGAGCCATGCACTATGTGCATGGGCGCATTGATTCAGGCAAGAGTAGAAAGGCTCGTATTCGGCTGTTTTGACCCAAAAGCAGGCGCAGCAGGCTCTTTATACGACATATCCAATGACAAGCGTTTAAACCATCGCATTAAGCTGTCAACAGACGTTATGGCTGAGGAATGCGGGAAGATTTTGAAGGACTTTTTTAAGGGGCTGAGAAAAAGAAACAGCCGCAGAAGATAGCTCAAGGCAACGTCATTCTGCTGCTATTACTTCTATGAAAACCTCTATGGAGTTAAATAAAAGACATATCATCAGCTGGACACTTTTTGACTTTGCCAACTCCAGCTACTCTGCTGTCATAGCATCAGTTGTCTTTCCTGTCTATTATGTAAATGTCATCGTTGGAAATAACAATGGCTTGGGTGATCTATGGTGGGGAAGGGCTATATCGGCAAGCATGGCAATAGTTGCGCTGTCCTCCCCTTTTTTGGGAGGCATTGCAGATTACAGCGGCTTAAGAAAGAGGCTTTTCTTTATCTACACCTTGCTGAGCGTATCAGCCATTGCAAGCCTCTCTACCCTTGAAAAAGGAAAATTCTTTGAAGGGTTTTTGATTATAGCCTTAGCCAATATCGGTATGGAAGGCGGGCTTGTTTTTTACAACTCCTTTCTTCCAAGAATAGCGCCTCAAGAGTATCAGGGACGGGTATCTTCATGGGGGTTTGGAGTCGGCTATGCCGGCTCTATTCTGTCTCTCCTCATTGCCATGCCTCTGGTAAAGGCAGGACAATTTGAGGCCACATGGCTTATGGTAGCTATGTTTTTTGCATTCTTTTCAATGCCGGCATTTATCTTTCTGCCATCAGATGTGCGAGGGAATTCTTCTGCAATTCAGGCAGGGATTGATGGATTCAGGTATACTATCGGGACTCTGAAAGAAATTTGGCAGAGAAAAGAGCCAAGAAGGTTTTTGATTTCTTATCTCATATACGAGGATGGAGTAAATACCGTAATAGTATTTTCCGGCATATTTGCCGCAACCACCCTCGGATTCAAGGCTCAGGAGCTGATATTTCTTTACTTAATAGTCCAGGTCTCAGCGCTCATCGGCGCATTTGTTATGGCGCGGCCAACAGATACATGGGGGCCGAAGAATGTGGTTACGCTTGCCCTTTTCATGTGGACATTAGTTGCAACTTTAGCCTTTTTTATCCAGACAAAGGCTCAGTTCTGGGTGCTGGCTTCGTTTGCAGGGCTTGGACTTGGCACTGTTCAGGCAGGTTCAAGGGCATTTTATACGCAGTTTGTGCCTGAAGGGAGAGAGGCAGAATACTTCGGCGCTTATTCATTGGCGGGTAAATCATCCGCAATCATAGGCCCGCTTGTATTCGGCTATGTATCCACCACCTTTGGAAGTCAGCGGCCTGCAATCCTTTCTGTAGCTGCATTCTTTTTTGCAGGCCTGATAATTCTGAGAACGGTGAAGGGAGGTGGACCGAATATCAAGCTGGATTAACATACCGAAGACAGTTGAAGAGGCATCAAAGAAAAACATGGACAGCATTGCCCTTGAAATTGAAGGCAGGGGGTATACCTATAAGGATATTATCTCCTCGGCAAAATCCATCGCCTCATTTCTTTCTTCCAAAAATATTAAAAAGGGGGATAGGGTAGTTATATTTTCAGAAGGCAGGCCTGAGTGGGGGATTGCCTACCTTGGCATATCTTTCGCAGGCGCAGAGGCCGTGCCGGTAGACATTCAGCTTAGCAAAGATGAGATAAAAAATCTCTTGCAGCACTCTGAAAGCAAGGCCATATTTACATCAGAAAAGAGTTTAAAAAACCTGCCCCCCCTCAGCCCCCCCTTGCGAGAAGGGGACGAGATGGCCGGGGCAATTGAGGTCATAAACCTTGATAGCGAGGAATTCTTAAAGATTATACGGCATCCCTGCATGAATTCATTCCCTTCATTAAATCCTGATGACATAGCATCGCTCATTTATACATCAGGCACAACCGGAACACCAAAAGGCGTGATGTTAACTCACAGAAACCTCCTCTCCAATGCAAAGAGCATCATAGAGGCAAATATTATTGAGAAAGATGACTGCATTTTATCAATCCTTCCGCTTCACCATTCATATCCCTTCATGACCAATTTCCTCGCTCCTCTGTGCATCGGCGGAAGGGTTGTGTATCTTGAAAGCCTCAAAGGCCCTGATATCTTGAAGACAATAACGGAAAAGGGTGTGACTATTCTCATTGGGGTTCCACAACTCTTTGCCATGCTGAGACGCGGGATAATAGATAAAATAAGCGGGCTGCCTTCACTTATAAGCCGAATATTTTTTCTTCTCATGCGGCTCTCAGGGTTTATAAGAGACAAAACGGGCATAAACCTCGGCCAGTTCATCTTTTCATCCGTGCATGAGAGATTCGGCAAAAGGCTCAGATTTTTTGCAAGCGGCGGCGCAAAGCTTGATCCTGAGATATTTAAGGATTTAAACAGCCTCGGATTTACTGTTGTTGAGGGCTATGGCCTTACAGAGACATCGCCTGTGATAAGCTTTAACCCCTTAAATAAGACAAAAATCGGCTCTGTTGGAGTGCCATTACCTGAGATAGAAGTAAAAATCAATAATCCTGATAAGGATGGAACAGGCGAAATAATAGTGCGTGGACCAAATGTTATGAAGGGATATTATAAAAATCCTGAAGAGACTGAAAAGATTCTGAAGGACGGGTGGCTTTATACAGGAGACCTGGGATATATGGATAAAAACGGCTACATATACATTACCGGCAGGGCAAAAGAGGTTGTCGTGCTTTCATCAGGCAAAAACATCTATCCTGAAGAGATAGAAAAACATTACCTTCAAAGCCCGCTTATCAAAGAAGTCTGCGTCCTGGGCATTGAAAAACACACTGACGTTGCGGATGAGCTAAAGGCTGTAATTGTGCCAAATACGGATTATATGAAGGAGCATAATATTGCGAATTTTAATGAGGCAGTGAAATGGGAATTGAATAAATTGTCAATGCAGCTTCCGGCTTATAAGCGCATTATGGGATATGAAGTATCTCCCGCTCCTCTCCCGAGGACTACACTGGGAAAACTTAAAAGATATGCTGTAAAAGAGAGGCTCAAGCCTGAAGAAAAGCAGCCTGAGACCCCCGGAGAAGGGGTAATTGAAGAAGAGGTAATTGAAAGTCACACAGGGCAAAAGATTGCGGCGCAGATAAAGAAGCTCACGGATAAAAGGCCGATACGATTAGACCACAATCTTGAGCTTGACCTCGGCATAGATTCCCTGAAACGGGTAGAGTTATTAGTTGCATTAAGCAGCGCCTTTTCGATGGAACTGCCTGACACATTTGGAGTTGACGCCTACACGGTGCGAGATCTGCTTGTAAAAATAGAGGCATTCCAAAAAGATATTGGAAAAGGCCTTGCAACAACGATATCCAAAGGGTGGCAGGATATTTTAAAAGCTGAACCATCAGCAGAAGATTTAAAGTCCGCAGGCCTGCATAACCGATTCTTGACGCGGGTGTTTATATATTTCGGCCTTGGTCTTTTAATGCTTGCGGGAAAAATCTTTTTCAGGCTGGAGGTTAAAGGCATAGAAAATATACCTAAGCCTCCTTATATAATCACACCAAACCATGCCAGCTACTTAGACGGCCTTGCGATAGCGGCAGGTATTCCGGTCAAATCGTTTATGGATTTATATTTTCTTGGATTGCAGCAATATTTTACCCACTGGCTTACCTCTCCGCTTACTCACGTCCTGCACACAATACCAATAGACCCGGAAAGCTACCTAAAACGGGCATTACAGATGGCGGGTCATATATTGAAAAAGGGTAAATCCATCTGCATATTTCCAGAGGGCGGCAGAACCCATGACGGCAATCTCCTTCCTTTTAAAAAGGGGGTTGGGATATTAGCCAAAGAGATTAATGCCCCCTTAGTGCCAACCTATATCAAGGGGACATATGAAGCCATGCCTATAGGAGGCATATTGATTAAACCGCATAAAATAACCATAACCTTTGGAAAACCGATATATCCTGAAACAATTAATTTCAAAGCAAGACAGCAAGATATGGATGAATATGAATGGATAGTGTCTAAACTGAAAGAGGCTGTCTCGGCGATGAAACTGCAATAATGGGCTATAGATTTCCCTTATTGCCAATAGCCTCTTGCCCATCACCCATAGCCTGTAGTTACCTTTTTTACCTTGCATTTTTAACCTTGAAAAGTATAATGATACTCAAAAATACAGGCTATATGCAAAACCCATAGCCTCTAAACTATAGCCCATTGCCCGCATATTAATTAAATTTTATACTCAATTGTTTCTACACATAAGAATATGGAGGCTTTCTATGACCACAATTATTGATATTTTTGCGAGAGAGATTATTGATTCGAGGGGTAATCCTACTGTTGAGGCAGAGGTTGTTCTGGAAGACGGCTCAATGGGAAGGGCTGGTGTGCCTTCAGGCGCATCTACGGGCGAACATGAGGCTGTAGAGCTTAGGGACGGCGACAAGAAAAGATATCTCGGCAAAGGGGTCTTAAATGCAGTAGAAAACGTGAACGGCAAGATAGGGCCTGAGATCGTCGGCATGGATGCCCTTGACCAGGTTCTCATAGACAGGACGATGATTGAGCTTGACGGCTCTGATAATAAAGGCAAGCTTGGCGCAAACGCAATACTTGCAGTATCACTCGCAACAGCAAAGGCTGCCAGCAACTCTCTCTGTATTCCCCTCTACAGACACATAGGCGGTGTAAGCGCAAATACCCTGCCTGTGCCTATGATGAATATCATAAACGGCGGGGCCCACGCTGACAACAGCCTTGACCTTCAGGAGTTTATGATAATGCCTGTTGGAGCAGAGGATTTTAATAATGCAATCAGGATGGGTGTTGAAGTTTTTCATAATCTTAAATCGATTCTGAAAAAGAAGGGATTAAATACCGCTGTTGGCGACGAAGGCGGCTTTGCCCCTTCATTAAAGACAAATGAAGAGGCCATTGAATTGATAATGGAGGCTATAAATGCCGCTGGATATAAAGCCGGCAAAGATATCTTAATTGCCCTTGATGCAGCAGCAAGCGAATTCTATGACCCTTCAAAAAAGGTCTACAATCTTAAAGGCGAAGGCAAAAGTCTATCTTCTGAAAAAATGATTGACTATTATGAAAGACTTGTTAAGACATATCCCATCATCTCTATTGAGGACGGCCTTTCAGAAAATGACTGGAAGGGGTGGAAAGGCCTGACAGAAAGACTATGTGAAAAGGTTCAACTTGTTGGAGATGACCTCTTTGTTACTAATACAAAAATTTTGGCAAAGGGTATTACAGAGGGCATTGGCAATGCAATCCTTATAAAGGTGAATCAGATTGGAACGCTCACAGAGACCTTAGAGGCAATTGAAATGGCAAAGAGGGCAGGCTATACAGCCATAATCTCGCACCGAAGCGGCGAGACAGAGGATGCCACAATAGCTGACATAGCCGTTGCTACCAATGCAGGGCAGATAAAAACAGGCTCTGCTTCAAGGATAGACCGTATTGCAAAGTACAACCAATTGCTGCGTATTGAAGAAGAACTTGGCGAGACTGCGCAATTTTTGGGGAAAGATGTGTTTTATAATTTAGGCGCCATGTGTTGTAAACCCCGCACCACGGCTTAACAGCCGTGGCTTTATGTTGGTGCGGGGTAAAAGATAAACATGGGCGAGGAAATGTGTGGTTGGCAGTGTATCCATCCTAACACAGTATCTTGAAAGTTTTACCTATATCGGCCTCTTTGTAGTTCTTTTTCTATGCGGCCTCGGTGTTCCTTTACCTGAAGAGATAGCGCTTGCCATAGGGGGTTATCTTGCATATCAGGAATTAACTCACTACCCGCAGACGGTCTTTATAGGAATTGTGGGGGTTCTGGTGGGGGATTTAACGCTATATTCCATTGGAAGATACTGGGGCGCCGGCATTATAAACCACCACCGCTTCAGCTGGATATTCACAACAAAAAGGATGGCACGGGCTCAGAGATATTTGAGAAAATATGGCAAAAGAACAATATTTTTTGCAAGATTTCTTTCAGGGATAAGGGCGGGGATACATATAACAGCCGGCACCCTTAAGATGAATGCAGTTGACTTTTTTATGATGGATTTTCTTGCCGCACTTGTAAATGTCCCTATCGTTGTATATATAGGCTATTATTTTGGCGAACATGTAGATAAGGCAGTGTCTTCCGTCAACAAAAGCAGCCACATCATTTTAGCCGTCGCCATAATAACAATTGCAATATTAACCCTGTTATACCTTTTGAAAAAGAAAAGAACAGCAAGCAACTGAGATGCAGGTCAATTCTTGCATAACTCAAAGCTCAAAGTTGATAAAGAGTGAGCTTACGCACCAAAACTCAAAATTTCCAGCGTAAAACCTGAAAAGTAAAAAGTCTTTCAGTTTTGACTTTTGCATTTTGAGTTTTGATTTTTTTATGGGGGTATTATGTCTTTAGAAAGCCTTTGGCTTGAGGCCATAGTAATATTAATTTTAATCCTTGCAAATGGATTCTTCTCAGGTTCTGAGATAGCCATCATATCTGCAAGAAGGAGCAAGATAGAAGAATTATCCAAAAAGGGGATGCATTCCGCAGATATTGTCAATCAACTGAAGGGCGACCCGGACAGATTCCTTGCTACTGTTCAGATAGGTATCACAATAATAGGCAGCCTTGCATCGGTCATCGGCGGTGTGGCAGCCATAGAGGTGTTGAAACCACTTTTAATGTCTGCCCATGTAGGAATTATCAGTGAGTTCGCAGAACCCATCTCTGTTGTAATTGTGGTGGCAGCCATATCCTATTTAACACTCGTATTCGGAGAGCTTATACCAAAATCACTCGCGCTTAGATATTCAGAAGAACTCGCCTGCATATCTGCAAGGCCGTTAGATTTCCTATCCAGGGCAGCCTCTGTATTTGTAAAGCTTCTTACGATATCCAGCAATTTTGTGTTGAAAATCTTTGGCGCTAAAGGCCTTGAAGAGAGGGCTTTTATATCAGAAGAAGAGATTAAATATTTTATCAAAGAAGGAAGGCAAAAAGGCATATTTGAGGAAACAGAGGAGGCCCTCATCCACGGCGTATTTGAGTTTGCCGATACAACGGTCAGGGACATCATGGTCCCCAAGCATAAGTTTAATGCAATAGACATAGATACATCGCCAGAGCAGGTTCTTAAATTTATAGTGGAAAGCGGTTTTTCAAGATACCCGGTCTACCGCGATGCCAAAGAAAACATCATTGGCATACTTTACAACAAAGATGTTTTCAAGATCATGGAGGAAAAAAAGCCTCTTGTGCTAAGCGAGCTTATCCGTCCGCCGTATTTTGTGCCTGACACTGTCATGATAAGCCGCCTCTTAAGAGAATTGCAGAGAAGAAGAATTCATATGGCTATTGTAGTAAATGAACACGGCGAGGTTGACGGCCTTGTGACCATAGAAGACGTCCTGGAAGAAATCGTCGGCGAGATAGAGGATGAATATGATATAGAAAAGGGCGGGCTTGTAGAAAGGCTGAAAAACGGCACAATGGTCATAGACGCCTCAGCGCAGCTCAGGGATATGATAGATGTTGGACTTCCCTTTGAAGAAACAGAGCAATTCAACAGCTTGGCTGGCTTTATGTATTCCAAACTCCAGAAGATACCTCGCGGCGGTGAGTTCGTTTTTTACAAGGGATATAGATTTACAGTCGTGGATGTTGAAGGGAGAAGGATTGTAAAGGTGAAGGCAGAGAGGGTGAAAGAAGAGGTGAGGGAGCAATACTGAAATCAGGTTGAGTTTGAGGTTGAGGTTAAGGTTGAGGCAGAAAAATTCAAATCCTGGTCTTGACCTTATTTTTAACCTTAATCTTGTATTCTTCCCCTTATCACCCTTTTCCTCCCCTCCTCCATTATTAACACAATTACTGGAAAGGATAGTAAAAATGCCCACTCTCTCAATCCCAGCGGCGCAAGGCCAAAAACGCCCTGCATGAAAGGAATATATGTAAGCAGCAATATAAGCACCACCTCAACCAAAATGCCGAACAACACAAGCCTGTTTTTAAAAAACCCCGCGCTGAAGACAGATTCCTTTTCTGCCCTGCATGCAAACACATTCCCTATCTGTGATGCGACAATGCCTGCAAGGGTCATGGTTGTTGCTGTTGTGTAGACAATACCGCCTGAAGCCATCTCCATGCCGGGACGCCAGCCGCTTGACCAGTAAACAAAGAAAAACCCGGCCATGCACAAGATTGCCTCTATAGGCCCAAGAAAGAGATATGCCCTTGCAAGAAGGGAAAAATCCAGAAGCCTTTTTGTCTTTGGCCTTGGTGGCTGGCTCATAATCCCCTTTTCAGGCGGCTCCACGCCAAGACCGAGGGCAGGAACAACATCTGTACCCAAATCAACAGCCAGTATCTGCATCACGGTCAGGGGCAAAGGTATCTTGAATAAGACAAATGCAATAAACGGAACAATCTCAGGGATATTGCTTGCAAAGATGTATGTCACAAACTTTCTTATATTTGCATAGACTGCCCTCCCTTCCCGTATCGCCTCCACAATGGTTGCAAAATTGTCGTCTGCCAGAACTATCTCCGCTGACTCCTTTGCCACATCGCTTCCGCGCATGCCCATTGCAATGCCTATGTCAGCCTTTTTCAAAGCCGGCGCATCATTTACGCCGTCGCCAGTAACAGCCGCAATCTCACCAATCTCCTGCAATGTTGAAACAACCCTGAGCTTGTCTTTTGGCGCAACCCTTGCAAATATTGTCTCGCCTTTTTTAAGGAGCTCCTTTAATTCTCTGTGGGAAAGTTTTGAAAGCTCAATGCCTGTCACAATCTTCGGGCTATCGCCGCCTATGCCTACCTCTCTGGCAATTGACTGGGCAGTCAAGCCATAGTCGCCTGTCATCACAATTACCCTGATACCGGCAGTGTGGCACTCATCAATCGCCTTTTTAACCTCCGGTCTCGGCGGGTCAAACATTGCAGCAAGGCCGATGAATGTTAAATCCTTCTCCACCTCTTCCGTTGTATAGATTTGAGATTTGGGATTTGAGGTTTGAGATTTTAAATCCGAAATCCGAAATCCGAAATCCGAAATATCTCTGTATGCCACCGCCAGCACCCGTAGACCCTTTGTCGCCATCAAATCGTTCTGTTTTAAAATTTCATCTCTCTCCTGTTCTGTGAGTTCAACAATCTTTCCAGCTTTTTTTATCTTTGTGCAGAGAGTTAAAGTCTCTCTCGGCGCCCCCTTAACATAAGCAATAACACTCCTGACTCCTGACTCCTGATTGGTGGGCATAGCCCACCCTACTTCTTGCCCCTTGCCTCCGCCTGAGGCGGATGCCCCTTGCCCCTGTATTTCATGTATTGTCGTCATCCTCTTTCTTATTCTTTCAAATGCAAGATGGGCGACCCTTGGGTTTTGCTTTTTTAGCTCCTCCAAACGCAGCCCGGCCTTTTCAGCGGCAACAACCAACGCGCCCTCTGTCGGGTCGCCTGAAATTGACCATCCTCCGCCTGCGCCCTTTTGCAAAGGGACAATAAGATGCGCATTATTGCAAAGGCTCGCTGCTTTCAGAAGCTCATCAATCTCTTCCCTTTTTAAATCATCTGAAGAAAGTATTTTGTTATTCCATATAAAATCCCCTTTTGGCTCATACCCTTCTCCTGTAATCCCTATTATCTTTCCATTAACCCATAGCTGGGTTACACACATCTGGTTTGTGGTAAGCGTTCCTGTTTTATCCGTGCATATAACATTGACAGAGCCGAGGGTTTCTACTGCCGAGAGCTTTTTTACAATGGCATTTTTTCCTGCCATCCTCTGAACGCCCATTGCAAGAGAAAGGCTGACTGTCGGAAGCAGGCCCTCAGGCACATTCGCAACAATGATGCCTATGGCAAATATAAAACTCTCTGTTAAGGTAAGCCCTGCTATTTTAAAACCGAGAAGAAAGAACATAAGCCCCAAGCTTATTGCTATCCATGTGACTACCTTTGTTACCCTTACCATCTCCTTCTGCAAGGGGCTCATCTCTGCCTTAATAGCCTGAGTAAGATAGGCAACCTTGCCGATCTCAGTATCCATGCCTGTTGCTGTGACAACTGCCCTGCCAATGCCAGAGAGCACGCCTGTGCCGGCAAATATAAGATTCGGCATCTCTGTCCAGATAAAGTTTTTGCCATTTTCCAAAGACTCTGCCATTTTATATACAGGCTTTGACTCGCCTGTTAGGGGGCTGTTGTCAACACGCATATCATCGGCCTCAATCAGCCTCCCGTCAGCAGGGATATTATCGCCTTCGCTCAAAAGAATAATATCTCCCGGCACAAGCTCGCTGCCTGGTATATCTTTTTCAGTGCCTCCTCTTATAACCTTTACCTTTTGCGGAAGGAGCTTCTGTAGCGCCTCCACAGCCCGCTCTGCCTTATACTCCTGCCAGAAACTAAAAAACGCATTGATAATGATAACGAGGAATATTGCCCAACCAAGCTCAGGCATATCTGCAATAAATGCCAATATGCCGCCCAGCCAGAGGAGTATTGCAAAAAGATTTGTTAAATTTTGCAGAAAATCATAGAGGAGATATTTCTTTTTAACCCTTTGAAGGATATTGGGGCCGACGGTTTTAAACCTATGCGCAACATCTTCTTCTGTAAGCCCCGTCTCTCTGGTATTAAGCTCTGCAAATATATCTTCTTTTGCCAAAGGGATATATGCATCTATGCCCAACCCTTCTTCTCTTTTCATTACAGATGTAACAGCCTCTTTTGTCTTTGCCGAAAGGATTGCGTTGCGGAAGACCTTGTTTAAAAGAAAACCCTCAAGCCTTGAGAGCAACTGGAAGTGCGTGCCACTCTCCGTGATAGGAGAAACAAGAAGAAACAGTATGTGTATTTTTTCTCTTCTTTTTGTCGGATGAGGTATGCCGCGCTGAGAAAGAGAGAGGATAACCTTTATATCCTCTACTGTATCTGAAAAGGTGTGGAATACGGCAGAACCGGTGCCAAGCAAAACACCATCTATGCTTTCATGATCTTTAAGTGCCTTGATAGATGCTTCATCCTCACATGCCTTGCCGAGAAGGCAAACCATATTTCTTAACGCCTCAGTATGGTCTTTTGCCCGGAAGTCAAGGAGGATATGGTCTTTGGAGAGGAGAGAGGATAGATTCATTTTTAGCCCTCAAATATAACAGACCTACCTGCGCGAAGGCAGACAGGTGCTGTTTATTTACCTTAACATTATACGGAAAGGATAGCTGTGTCAACTGGCTAAAAACAACTGGCTAAAAATATTGACAAAAGTTGATTGGTGTTATAATGTCCTGACTAATTGAAGGGGAAATTTTATGACAAATAGAGAAGTAGAAAAAGAGCTTAACCAAATCTATAAAAAGATGGATGCTTGGCCAACAACAAACAAAAAAGCAAACTATAAGATACCCCAAAAAGAGGTAGAGAGAAGGGAAGTTTTAAAGAACAAGATTTTAGGATTTGCGAAGAAAGTGGAATTAGAATTTATCAATACTCGCATATTGACATTCTTACAAAATATTACGAGAAGGTAGCAAGCATTGCCAATTTCTTGAAAATCAAGCCTATAGATTTAGGGGTTTTTAATATTGGATTGATAAATCGTGTAATGAAAAGACTTAAAAATGGGTTGACGATATTAAAAGAGATTCTTGAATTCAGCCAATTATCTGTTAAGTGTGACTCATCACCTTAAGTTCGCTATTGAGTTGGGACTGGTTACACAAAGAAAAATAGATATTACTTAACGGACATTGGACTTAATTAAAAGGCCGAATGGAAAATGATGGTAACATGACATAAATAGGTCTAAAAATACAGGCCGCCTTTTTTCAGAACAATCCCCTCATCGTCTTCTTCTACGCCAACATCAACAAGCCTTATTTAATAAAGCTCTATTCTATAATATCTGGCATTCTGGATAAGGCATTTGAGGGAAAAAGGGTTGATGACTTGCGAACTAAAATCTTGTAGACTGTATTTATCATGAAACTCCTCTTAATCCTCCCAAAAAATGAGCGAAGCTACTGGGGGCAGGTTTCCAAAAGCGGCAAGGCAGGTTTTGCACGTTTAAATCTGCCAACCCTTGCAGCGCTTACGCCAAAAGAATGGGAGGTGGAAATACTGGATGCGCGAGTAACGTCTGTTGATTACAATGCAAGAGTAGACCTCGTAGGTATAACAGGATTCACTGCAGAAATACCGAGCGCATACCATATAGCGGATAATTTCAGAAAAAAAGGGGTAAAGGTTGTATTGGGCGGCGTTCATGTCTCTGCTTTGCCGGATGAGGCGCTGCAACATGCAGATGCTGTTGTAATCGGCGAGGCAGAGCTTGTCTGGCATAAACTCCTTGAAGATTTTAAGAGGAGCGGATTAAAACAAAAATACAAGGCAGATAACTTATGCGACATGGAAAATATGGTTACCCCCCGCAGAGATATCCTTAATAGAAAAATGTATTCTGGCTTTAACACACTTCAGGCAACCCGCGGCTGCCCCTTTAACTGCGACTACTGCGCGGTTACTGCATTTTTTGGCCATGAGTTCAGGGTGAGGCCGATTGACGAGGTGATTGCAGAAATAAAAGGTTTTGATACAAAAGAGTTTTTCTTTATGGATGATAATATCGTGGGAAGGCCGAAATATGCGAAAGAATTATTCCAAAGACTGATACCGCTCAAGGTTATATGGGGAAGTCAGGCATCTATCACTATGGCAAAAGACCCGGAGCTTTTAAGGCTCTACGCAGAAAGCGGCGGTAAATACGCATTTATCGGCTTTGAAAGTCTCTCGCAAAAAAACCTTGAAAAGCTGCGCAAGGGATGGAACTCTGCAGAAAATTATAAAGAGGCAATAAAAAAGATACACGACGCAGGAATAAATATCATCGGCAGTTTTGTATTCGGGCTTGATGAGGACGATAAGACTGTTTTTAAAAACACATTTGAATTTATAATGGATACCAATATGGATGTAGCGCAGTTTCATATCCTTACGCCTTTGCCCGGCACAGTAACCTACAGCGTCCTTGAAAAGGAAGGAAGAATCATTGACAGAGATTGGGCAAAGTATCATACAGGCGAGGTAGTATTCCAGCCCAAAGGTATGACAATTAATGAACTCCAAAATGGTTATTACTGGATTTTTAGAAATACTTATACTATAAAAAACATACTAAAGCGAAGTCTGAGAAGCCCGAAGGGAATCGCATACAGAATAGCGGCAAATCTAAGCTACAGGAAGAAGGCATTGAAGATGCCGGATGTTGCTTGATATATAATTTTTATAATAATTGTAGTCTGCCGATTTATCGGCTTTTTTAAAACGCCGATAAA
>Ga0209431_10001831_pt1 | contig 17400 bp, 15 predicted proteins | sample RifCSP13_3_FD_184021 | JGI IMG/M metagenome (GOLD analysis project Ga0209431, IMG submission 184021) | Soil microbial communities from Rifle, Colorado - Rifle CSP2_sed 13_3 (SPAdes) (version 2) | ecosystem: Environmental > Terrestrial > Deep subsurface > Rock core/Sediment | place: Rifle...
CGGCGTGGCGAAGAGACGACGCAGCTGGCCGGTGCGCTTCATCTGGACGAAGCCGAAGGCCACGCTGAACAGGCCCAGCTGCATGATCGTGAAGCCGAGCATCCCCGGCACCAGGAAGTCGATGTACCCCAGCGAGCGGCCGCTCACCTGCTCGGTGACCACCAGCGGCCCGCCGGACCCGCCGCCGGCCGACAGGAGCACCTGGGCCACCACCGCGTTGAGCAGCAGCCCCGCGGTGCCCGATTCGCGCGGCCGGGCGGTGCTGGCATACGCGGTCAGCGGCTGGAACTCCGGGGCGCCCGGCGGTCGGAGCCGGTATCCGTCGGGAATCACCACCACCAGGTCGCGTTCGCCCTCGGCCAGGGCGTCGAGCTCGGCCTGCCGTTCACCGGGGGTGAGCTCCATTCCCGGCGCGGCGCCGAGCGCGGTGGCGAGGGCTGCGCCATCGGGCGTGCCGCTGAGGTCGACCAGGCCGACCTTGAGCGTCCCGGTCCCGCCCAGGTTCAGCACGCCGAAGATGACCATGATCAGCAGCGGGACGAAGAGGCTGAAGAAGAGCGCGATCCGGTTGCGCACGAACATGCGCACCGAGGCGATGAACAGGGCCCAGAAGAGCTCCGCGCGGCGCATCGGCCCTAGTCCTCGCGCAGCGCGTGGCCGGTGAGGTCGATGAAGACGTCCTCGAGGCTCGCCAGCCGCTCGACGCGCTCCTTGGTGAAGCCGCGCCCGACCAGGGAGTCGATCAGCGCCTGGGGCCGGTCGAGGGCCACGATCCTCCCGGTGTCCATGATCGCCACCCGGTCGCACAGGACCTCGGCCTCCTCCATGTAATGGGTGGTCAGGACCACGGTGTGATTCCGGTCGCGCAGCTCACCGATGACCCCCCACAGGTGGCGGCGAGCCTGCGGATCGAGGCCGGTGGTCGGCTCGTCCAGGAACAGGACGCGCGGCTCGTTGACCAGGGCGGAGGCGATGCTGAAGCGCTGCTTCTGGCCGCCCGACAGGGTCCGCACCTGGGATCGGGCCTTGTCCGTCAGCTCCACGTCGGCCAGCAGGGCCATCGGGTCGACCGGGTGGTGGTACAGGTGGCCGAACAGTTCGAGCAGCTCGACCAGGTTCAGCTCGTCGAAGAAGGCCGATGCCTGGAGCTGGATCCCGATCCGTGCCTTGACTCCGCGCGGATCGCGCGCGACGTCGATCCCGTCGACCGTGGCGCTCCCCGAGTCGATCGGGCGCATCCCCTCGATCATCTCCAGGGTGGTGGTCTTGCCGGCGCCGTTGGGCCCCAGGATCCCGAAGATCTCGCCCTCGGCCACCTCGAAGCTGACCCCGTCGACCGCCTGGAGCGTGCCGTAGCGCTTGCGCAGGTCGCGCGCGACCAGGATCGGCGGGGCGGAAGCGACGGCGACGGCGGAAGCGGCGGCGGTCACGCGGCCGATCCTATCGCAGCAGGCTGCGATACAGCTCGAGGGTCTCCCCGGCCACGCGCTGCCACGAAAACTCGGCCACCGCCCGACGCTGGCCGGCCAGGCCCATCGCCGTGCGGCGCGTCGGATCGGCCAGCAGGGTGGTGATCGCGGTGGCCAGGCCATGCTCGAACGCGGCGGCGTCGCGCGGTCCGCTGCCATCATCGGTGAGTGCGCCGAGCGGGACGAGCAGGCCGGTCTCGCCGTCTCTCACCACCTCGGGGATGCCGCCCACCGCGCTGGCCACCACCGGGATGCCGCAGGCCATGGCCTCGAGGTTGATGATCCCGAACGGCTCATACACCGATGGGCACACGAAGGCCGCCGCGTGGCTGTACAGCTGCCGCGCCTCGGCGCGGGTCAGCATCTGCCCGATCCAGACCAGGTGGGGGCGACGCACGCGCTCGGCTTCGACGGCCGCCGCCAGCTCGGCGGCGACCTGGGGCGTGTCCGGCTGGCCGGCGGCGAGGACCACGCCGATCTCCGGGTCGAGCTCGCGCAGCGCGCGGACCAGGTGAACGATCCCCTTCTGGCGGGTGACCCGGCCCACGAACAGGAGGTACGGGCGGGCCGGGTCGACGCCGAGGCGCTCCAGCGCATCGGTCGCCGGATCGGGGTAGAACTCATCGGGGTCGATCCCGTTGTGGATGACCCGCACGCGATCCGGCGCCACCCCGAACAGGCGCAGCACGTCATCGCGGGAGGTGGCGCTGACGGCGATCACCGCATCGGCCGATTCGAGCGCCAGGCGCTCCACCCAGGAGCTGAGCCGATACCCGCCACCCAGCTGCTCCTCCTTCCAGGGGCGGAGCGGCTCCAGCGAGTGCACGGTCACGACCAGCGGGATCCGCGCCGCGCGCTGGACCAGAAGGCCGGCCAGGTGGGTGTACCAGGTGTGGCAGTGGACCAGCTGGGCATCGGTCGGGTCGGCGGCCATCGCCAGGTTGCGCTCGAACGCCGACCACACCGGGCCGAGCAGGCCGGGCTCCGGCGCGTCGTCCGAGCGTGCCGGCTCGGGATAGCCGCGCACCGAGAAGCCGCGTGCCTGCTCGTCCTGGTCGCCGAAGGTCCGGACCTCGAGCATCGCGTGCCGGCGCATGGCGGCGGTCAGCTTGTCGACGTGGACCCCCGCGCCCCCGTAGACGTGGGGCGGGTACTCGTTGGTCAGGACCAGCGCGCGCAGGTCGGCTGCCGGTTGGGTCACGCGCCAAGGGTACCCCGCCAGGTTCTAAATGCCGTGCTGGATATACTCCGTCCGACGCGCCCATGACCAGATCCACCCTGTCACCCGCCCCACTCCCCGGCCCCACCCTCGAGATGGTGCTGCCGGTGTCGGGGATGACCTGCGCGTCATGCGTGAACCGGATCGAGCGCTTCCTGGACCGCGCCGAGGGCGTGGCGCAGTCATCGGTCAACCTGGCCACCGAGCGGGCGACGGTCCACTACGACCCGGCGCGGATCGATCGGAGCGGGATCGTGGCCGCCATCGAGTCCGCCGGCTACGGGGTGCCGGTCGAGGCCGCTGCGACGTCCGCGGCCGCCGGGACGGCCGATGATCCGCTGGAGCGGGCACGCGCCGCCGAGCGCCGGGCACTGCTGCGCGACGCGGTGGCGGCCACCGCCATCGGGCTGGCGATGATGGTCGCCATGCTCTGGCCGGGCGGCCTGCCGTGGCCCATGGAGCGGGTCAACGTCTGGCTGCTGGCGCCGGCCACCTTCGTCCAGTTCGTCCTCGGGCGACGCTTCCTGGTGGCCGCCTGGCGCGGGCTGCGCCACGTGGACCTGACCATGGACACGCTGGTCTCGATGGGCACCCTGGCCGCGTACGGCTACTCGGTGGCGCTCACCCTGCTGCCCGAGACGGCGATGGCCGCCGGGCTGCGCCTCGAGACCTACTTCGACTCCGCGGCGGTCATCATCGGGCTGGTGCTGCTGGGGCGCTGGCTGGAGGCGCGGGCCAAAGGCCAGGCGGCGGGCGCGATCGGGGCACTGCTGCGGTTGAGCCCGATCACCGCCCGCGTGCTGCGTGACGGGGGCGAGCTGGACGTTCCGGTCGAGCAGGTGCGGGTCGGCGACCTGGTGCGCGTTCGGCCCGGGGACCGGGTCCCGGTCGACGGCGTGGTCATCGACGGCGCCTCGGCGGTCGACGAGTCGATGCTCACCGGGGAGTCGATCCCGGTCGAGAAGGCCCCCGGCGACCAGGTGACCGGCGCCACCCTCAACGCATCGGGCGCGTTCGTGCTGCGCGCCGAGCGAGTCGGCCAGGACACCACCCTGGCCCAGATCGTGCGACTGGTGGAGCAGGCCCAGGGCTCCAAGGCTCCCATCCAGCGCCTGGCCGACGCGATCACCGCCCGCTTCGTGCCGGTCGTGGTCCTGATCGCGCTGGGCGCGTTCGCCGGCTGGATGCTGTTCGGGCCCGAGCCGCGCCTGCCGATGGGGCTGTCCAGCGCCATCGCGGTGCTGATCATCGCCTGTCCATGTGCCATGGGCCTGGCCACGCCGACCGCGATCATGGTCGGAACCGGCAAGGGCGCGCTGGCCGGGATCCTGATCCGCGACGGGGCCGCGCTCGAGTCGGCGCAGCGGGTCACCACCGTGGTCCTGGACAAGACCGGCACCATCACCTCGGGCAAGCCATCGGTCATCCAGGTGGTGGTCCTGGAGGGCCCGGTGCCCGATGAGCGCGAGCTGCTGCGCCTGGTGGGCAGCGTCGAGCGCCTGAGCGAGCATCCGCTGGCCGAGTCGATCGTGCGCCGCGCCTTCGAGGAGCACGCCGAGCTGCCCACCGCGCGCGACTTCGTGGCCACCGCGGGGGGCGGGGTGCGGGCGATCGTCGACGGGCGTCGCGTCCTGATCGGGTCGGAGCGACTGCTGCGCGCGGCCGGCGTCCCGATGCCGCGCCTCAACTCGCTGGCCGACCACGCCGCGGCCCAGGGCTACACCCCGGTGATGGTGGCCATCGACGGGGAGCCGGCGGGCCTCCTGGCGCTGGCCGACACCGCCAAGCCGCATGCCACCGAGGCGATCAGCGCGCTGGGACAGGCCGGGCTGTCGGTGCTGATGATCACCGGGGATCGGGCCGCGGTGGCGGTGGCGATCGCCGCCAAGGTGGGAATCGCGCCGGATCGGGTCCTGGCCGAGGCCCGCCCCCACGAGAAGGCCAACCGGATCGCCGAGCTGCAGGCCGCCGGGGCGCGGGTGGCGATGGTCGGCGACGGGATCAACGACGCCCCCGCGCTCGCCCAGGCCGACGTGGGGATCGCCATCGGGACCGGTGCCGACGTCGCGCTCGAGGCATCCGACATCACGCTCGTCGGCGACGACCTGCGCGCCGTCGCGACCGCGGTCCGCCTGTCGCGCGCCACGATGCGCACCATCCGCCAGAACCTGGCCTGGGCCTTCGGCTACAACCTGCTGCTCATCCCGGTGGCCGCCGGGGCGCTCTTCCCCTTCACCGGGTGGCTCCTCTCCCCCGCCCTGGCCGCCGCGGCCATGGCGCTCTCCAGCGTGAGCGTGGTGACCAACTCGCTGCGCCTGCGCCGCTTCCGCGTCAGCTGACGAAAGGACCGATGACCCCGATGCAGACCCTGCACATGACCGAGCACCCGGCCGACCCGGTATGCGGCATGACCGTCAACCCCGAGGTGGCCCGCGCCGCCGGCCTCGTCACCGAACACGATGGCCACACCTACTTCTTCTGCGGGCGCGGCTGCCAGTTCGACTTCCGCGACGACCCGGCCAGGTACCTCGACCCGGCGTGGGAGAAGCACATGTAACCGACGCGCCGCTGGCGGCGACCGCCTTCGCGGGCTAGGCGGCGACGACCAGGTTGCGGCCCCCGCGCTTGGCCATGAACAGGGCGACGTCGGCGGTGCGCAGCAGCTGCTCGCGGGTCGGCACCTCCGGATCGATCTCGGTGACCCCGGCCGAGACGGTGACCGCCAGCGGCTCCCCGGATTCGCTCGGCACGGGGTGCGCGGCCAGCGCGGCGCGGATCTCCTCGGCCACGCGCACTGCGTCGGCGCGGCCGGCCGCCTCCATGACCACGATGAACTCCTCGCCGCCCAGCCGGGCCACCAGGTCGGATGCGCGCAGGCGGCTGCGCAGCACATCGGCAAAGGTTTTCAGCACCGCGTCACCCACCTGGTGACCGTGGCGCTTGTTGAAGAGCCCGAAGTTGTCCAGGTCGAAGGTGATGACCGCCAGCGGCTTGCGGCTGCGCTTCGAGGTGCGCCGCCAGCCGGCCAGCACCCGCTCGAACGCCTCGTCGAAGTAGCGTCGGTTGTGCAGCCCGGTCAGCGCATCGCGGATGGCCAGCTCCTCGACCTCGGCGTGCAGGAAGGCGTTGGCCACGGTCAGCGCCGTGTGCCCGGCCAGCAGCTCGAGGGCCTCGCGCTCTAGGGTGCGGAACGGGCGGTCCGCGGCGTACCGGCCCAGCGCCAGCGCCCCGACCACCACCCGGTCACGGATCAGCGGCACGGCCGCGAAGTGCGCGTACGGGGTCGTGACCGCGCCACGCACCGATGCGGGGCTCTCGGCGGGACCGATCCCCTCGGCGACGACCAGTGACCGATCCCGGATCGCTCGACCGGAGATCCCCTCCCCGACCGCGATCTCACTGCCCACCAGGTCGGGGCTGAGGCCATCGATGGCGCGCAACCGATACCGGCCGGTCGGCCGGTCGAGCAGGGTCAGCGCGACTACGTCAGCCGAGATCACCCGCCCGGCCTGCCGCACGATGGTCGAGGCCAGCTGATCGGTGTCGAGCGTCGCGCTGGCCGCGGTGTTGAACTCGTTCAGGTTGCGCAGGACGCCGGCACGCTCGGCCAGAGCCCGGCGCTCGCGGTCGAGCGCCACCGCGGTGGCCATCCGCTCGGCGAGCGCTGCCACGAGGTCCCGATCGGTGCGATCCAGCACCTGGCGGGCCTCCACGTTGAAGATGCCGAGCAGCTGGCCGCCGTCCAGGAGCGGCGCACAGATCTCGCTGACCACGCCGTCGAGGCCGGCCACGTAATCGGGGTCGCGGGTGACATCGGGCACGAAGGCCAGCTCGCGGCTGCGCAGGACGCGACCGGTCACCCCGGTCTGCCGGTCAAAGGAGGTCGGCAGGGCGTCGTACCCGATCTGGGCCGCGAGCACCACACGGTCCCCTTCGCTGAGCCAGACCGATACCTGGTGATACCCAAACCGATCCACGACCACCCGCAGGCTGCGGGTGAACAGGTCGAGGCTGAGCTCCTCGCCGACGAGCAGGTGCCCCACCTCCTCCAGGCCGGCGATCTGTCGTGATCGGCGCCGCTCGGCAACCATCGCGCCCCGCACCTCGCGAGAGGCACGCTCCAGGGCGAGGATCAGCCGGCGCATGCCGATCGCCAGCAGCGCGGAGCTGCCGGCCAGTGCCACGCTCTGCAGCCCCAGATCCTGGCCGGCCCCCAGCACGAAGTGGGGCACCAGGAAGATGAGCGAGGCGACGGTTCCGATGACCACCGCCTGGGCGGTGCCCAGCACAGCCGCGGCCACGACCACGGGAAGGTAGAGCGAGGCCATGGGACTGCCGGGACCGCCGATCAGCTGGACCATGGCCGCCACGAACAGGAGCGCCACGCTGAGGCGCAGGAACGACCAGCCCAGCGTGGTGAGCGGGCGATGGTCGGCGGGCACCAGGCCAAGCAGCGCCTGGATGCTCACGCACACCGGCACCAGCACCGCGATGGCGGCCAGGCCGGCGGGCCGGCCGTCGAGCAGCGCCACCCCGATGCCAATCGGCCCGAGGGCCGCGGTGTAGACCAGGTACGGGTCGCGCGCCAGGCGCGCCGGCAGGAAGCGGGGCCGCCGCTGCGTCAGGCGGCGCACCAGCCCATACGGACGCCCCGCGCTCGGGAGTGACCCGACGTCGGGCAGGCGGGCAGAAACGACCGGACGGGAAACCGCTGTCATCTGGGCGACGGTAGCCGCGGCGGCCGGCCGTCACCATGCGTCGGTAGTACCCGGTACGGTTGGGGGCGCCTGTCCGACAGCCTCGATTGCCTCGGTTTATCAACGGAGCCGCGAGGCGCCTCAGGGAGCGGCGGCAGCCTCGGCGACGGCGGCGCGCAGGGCATCCAGGCTGAGCTCCCCGGTGTAGCGCACGCCATCCAGGTACAGCGTCGGAGTGCCATTCAGCGCGAGCGTGCGGGCGTCGTCCTGATCGGCCTGGATCGGGTCGTCCAGGGTGGCGTCGCCCAGCGCGGCCTGCCAGGCGGCCACGTCCAGGCCCAGCTGATCGGCGAGGGCGGCCCAGTATTCGGTCGCACCCGCTGCGCCCAGGTCCTTCCACGCTTCCTGGCTGGCGTAGAGCGCCTCGGCCATCGGCCAGAAGGCGTCCTGTTGGCCCGCGGCGACGGCCGCCCGGGCGGCGGGCAGGGCGTGGGCGTGGTTCGGCAGCGGGAAGTGGCGGTACACCAGCGTGACGCTCCCCTCGTCCACCAGCGCCCGGAGCATGGGTGAGACGCCTGCGCAGCCGGGGCACTGGAAATCGGCGAACTCGACCACGGTCACCGGACCCGAGCCGAGCCGGGGAGCCCAGGCGGGTGCCAGCGCGTTCGGATCGGTGCTGGACGGGGGAGCGCCGGCCAGCGCGCCGACCACCAGCAGCGCGGAGACGGCCAGGACCGCCCCGCCACCGCCGCGGACCGTCAGCCGGCGCAGCGCGGCGCGGTCATCACCTACCGCCCGATCGGCCATCCGGCGGGCGCGGCTGGAACGGCCGGCCGCGTCGACGGGGGCGACGGCAGTCAATGACCGGGCCAGCAGGATCGCGGCGGCGAGCAGCCCGACGCTGGCCACGGCCGACACCAGGCACCAGCTGCACCACGCGCGAATGACGAACGCCTCGAGGCCGGTGAGGACGGCCGATGCCGCCACGCCGAGCGAGGCCACGACCAGCAGCCCGACGCGAACCGGGACCCCCGCCACCGGCTCCTCCGAGAGGGACCTCCAGGTCAGCCACCCGGCCGCGGCGTACAGGACGAGGCCGAAGAGGGGCATCGGGATGCCCAGCGGATACGCATACGCGCTGGCGCGGACCAGGTCACAGCCCGATCCGGTGAGGCACAGCCCCGGCTGCCCGGTCAGGTACTCGATCAGCAGGTAGCTCGCCGCGGCTCCGCAGACGAGCACGCACAGCATGGCGGCCGCGCGCCAGCGGGCCGCCGCGGATCGGTCTGGCATGCGCCAAGGATGGCCCGATACCACCCGCTCCCCGGAGGGCCGGAGGTCATCCGCCCCGGTGCCGATGCGCCCGAATCAGTGAGCGGCCGGGACGGTGCGCAGCTCCTCGGCGATCTGGCGCGCCCAGTCCCCGATCCCCGCCCAGTCGCGAAAGTCCCCGTACGGCGCGTGACTCATCCGCACCATCGCCCGCTCGCCAAGGTGGAGTGCCTCCCTGGCCAGGCTGCCCGCGAAGACCCGACGCCCGCGTGCCCCGATCAGGGTCGCCAGCGTCTCGACCTCGGGCGGCTCCCCGGCCGGGACCACCGGATCCCCCAGCGGACCGCTGGAGAAGAGCCAGGTCCGGCGCACGCGCAGCCCGTGCGCGTGGCGCTCCACGAACTGTCTCGCCTCCGGCAGCCAGCGGCCCAGGTACACCGCGCTGCCCACGATCACCGCGTCGTAGGGCTCGAGCTCCGCGACCTCGTCGGGGGCCCTGACCTCGGCGTCCACGCCGACGGTGCGCAGCACGCCCGCGATCCGCTCGCCGATCCCCTGCGTGCCCCCATGCCGGGAGGACACGGCCACCAACGCCTTCATCGCACGCTCCGTCGTTCATCGGTCCAGGCTCGGTCCGATCCGAAGGATGGGCGTGCGGATGCTGCCGGCCTACGGCCATCCGAACCGACGCAGGGGACGCTTTGTCACAACCTGGCGCGCCGAGGATGCATGGGGGATCAGACCAGGAACGCCCCCACCGCCACCACCAGGCCGATGAGCCCGCTCCCCAGACCGATCTGCGCCGCCTTCGCCCGGTCAGCGCGTCGCGCGGCAGCATCGGCCACCGAGGTGGTGCGGCGGTAGCCCGCCTCGCCGAAGTTGAACACCCCGCGCCAGCCATACTCGGCGCAGAAGCGGGTGGCGGCCTGGAGGTAGCCCGCGGCGCTCGCCGCCGCCGGGGCGAAGAGGGCGAGGCGCCAACAGGCCGGGACATCGGCGGCCAACGCGAGCCCGAACAGCGCGATCGTCACGGCGGCCATGCCGTGCCCGATGCGCCGGCGGCGGGCGATCTCATCGGGCCCGATGTTGCAGGCGCCGGCCCGATAGGCGTCGGTGAGCGGCAGGGTCACGCGGGGCCGATGGACGGGTCAGCCGGCTGAGGCGAGGCTCGCCAGCTCTTCCCGGAGTGCGGCGAGATCGGGGTCGGTGGTGGCCCACTCCATCAGATCGGGTCGACGGCGGAAGGCCACCCGCAGCAGCCGGCGAGCCTCGGCGAGCTCGCCGCTGAGCGCCCGGTCACAGGCGATGTTGTAGAGCAGCAGGCCGGAGTCGCGTGGGAGCAGGTGGCCGCGCCCCAGGATCGCCTCGACCTCGGCCAGGAACGCGTCGAATCGGTCCTGCGCGGCGGCCAGTGCCGCGACCTCGCCCAGGTGGCCAAGCGCGTGGTTCGCGCCGTTGACCCCGATGCTGGCCACCGTCGTCTCGCACTCGCACAGCGCGTCCGAGGTGCTGGCGCCAATGGCGCTGACCAGGGACTCGACGCTGGAGTCGGCGTCGCGTGACACGGCCTCCCAGGTCCAATCGGCGCGCTCGGCATGGAGCGTGGCGTTCGCCGCGTCGGTCTCCGCGTCACGCGCCGGATCCGAGGGGTCGTCCGCTTCCGCGCGCCGCATGGCCTCCAGGCGACGGGCCTCGATCGCGCGCCACGCCGAGAGGTGGGCCAGGACGTCCTTCGGCGACCAGCCGCCATCGGGGCCGAGCGCGTCGCGCAGCGCAGGGTCGAGCCCGGCGAAAACGTCGCGCTCGGTGGCGCGGGTCGCGCTGAGGAGCGCCAGCAGATCGGTCTGGAGCGGTGTCACGGTGGCGGCATGCTACTCGCGCGGCGCCCTGGGCCATGGTCCGCGTCAGGCCGCGCGGCTCGGCGCAGTGCCGTGGTCAGCTGCCGGCGCACCATGGTTCGCAATCGCGGTCGCCGGATCCGGCTGGTCCACTCTTCGAGTTGGCCCTCGTCGAAGTCCTCGGACAGCTCCAGCTCGGGTAGCTGGATCTGCCCCCCGCGTGGCGTGAGCAGGTAGATCGTGTCGAAGAGCGCCTTCTCGGGCGCCGCGAGGTGGCCTCCTGCATCGGTCGGTTGGTAGCCGCCGAAGAGCTCGGGCGCAAGATGATGGACCGAGAAATCGCCGACGCTGGTGCGGACCCGCTGCGTCCGTGCCAGCGATGCCACGTACACCTGCCGCGGGATCTGCTCGATCATCCCGTGGCGCGCGAGGGCCGACCAGAGCGAGACGTAGGCCGGGAACGGCGCGGTCAGATAGGCGGGCAGCGCGAATGGCTCGATGTCGGGCCGAAGCAACCAGAGGCCCCGCCGCAGCCGGCGCACGATGCCAGAGCGCTCGAGGCTTCGCAGCTGCTGACTCGCGGCGCTGACCGACAGCCGGAGCCGGGTCGCGGCCTCTCGCGTCTCGACGACCGGTCGGTTCAGGCGCAGGAGATCGGCATACGCGTCAGTGGGTTTCATGAGCGGAGCTCCATCAACCGCCTGGCCACGAATGCCTGGGTGCGCTCCCAGGCCCGGGGGTTGTCGTACAGCTCGACGATCTCGGCGTCGAGGAAGCGGACGACCTGATCGCGGAAGGCCTGGAACGGGAGTTCGAAGCTGCGCTCCACCGCGAGGTCGAGCGTGTCGGGTGCGAGAGCGCCGGCGACGACCGATTCCGGATGCAGACGGAGCAGCAGCTCGAGGTCGAACAGGTCGCGGGCCTGCGTCTCGGACCGATGCGCCAGCGCCCCCACCTTCTGCTCGATGGCCGCATCCGCGGTGTAATGCAGCATCGTCGGCGGACGCAGCGCATAGGGCGCAACCACACGCTCGGGCACCGCTTCCAGGACGCGGCGCGGATCCGCGGATCGCTGGCTGAACTCGATCTTGGTGCGAACCTGCGAGCGTCGACCCGCAACGGTGACAATCGGCTTCCAGCGCTGTGTCGTGGCCGTCTGCTTGGGCTTGGTCACCTGGTCCAGCGCCAGGCCCCCACTGCGAAGCAGGACACCGATGGCCGGCGAGGCCAGTACCTCGTCGATCTTCGCCTCCAGCTTCCAGGGCTCGATCCCGACGGCATCCAGATCGATGTCCTCCGAGTATCGAACGCTCCCGAAGAAGTAGCGCAGGTTCGCTCCCCCCTTCAGCACATACCGTGACTGGTCGAGGCGCGCTTGCAACACGTGGAGGAACGCCAGGTGGAAGAACTCGATGACCTGCGCATCGGGCAGCCGGCTATGGCTCATGGGCTAACGATACGCCTTATTGCTTGACGGCGCAACACCGTGCATCGCTAGGCAGCCGGGCCCGAGCCCGATGGCCCGCACGCGCAGGCCACAGGCTGCAGGCTGTCCGATACACTCTCCATCCGGTGCGGGAGTAGCTCAGTTGGCAGAGCGTCAGCCTTCCAAGCTGAAGGTCGCGGGTTCGAGACCCGTCTCCCGCTCAAACTGTCTCATTGTGCGTCGGGCGGAAGCAACACCCCGGGCGACGGCGTTTCGTCGGTGGGTGGGGCGATCGCCGGGCTGACGGCGGCAGACGTCGAGCTCAACCTCGAGCAAAAGGGGCTGACCTGTTCGGGGCCAGACACCCTCGGCGATGGGATCTCACCTGCCGAACGAGCTGGCCTCGTTTGAGGGCGGGCTCTGGCCGACCGCGTTGACCGCGTACACCAGGTAGTAGTAGCGGATCTTGTGGTTCGAGGCGCCGCGGTCACGATAGGTCGTCACGTTCCCGACCGTGGCGTACAGCGTCTCGCTGCCGGATGAGGTGCCACGGTAGATCCGATAGCTCGTGATCGGGCTTCCACCGTTGGTCAGCGGGATCGACCAGGTCAACGTGACACCACTGCCTTTCGGCCGCGAGGCGACCAAGTTGCGTGGTGCGCTGGGCGGACCGACAGGTGTCGCCGAGGCCTCGTTCGAGTCGGGGCTGGCCCCGACCGAGTTGAGGGCCCGCACCACGTAGGAGTAGGTCGCGCCGTTGACGAGCCCGAGGTCGGGGTAGGTCAGGCTGCCGGGCCCCAGGCTGGCGATCAGCGTCTTGGCGGCGGGGTCGGTGCCGCGCCACACCTCGTAGCCGCTCAGCGGGGCGCCGCCATCGGACGCCGGTGCCAGCCAGGCCAGGTCGACCCGCCCGTCACCGGCGATCGCGCTCAGGGATTGGGGCGCCGACGGCACGCTGGGCGGAGGCGGCGGCGCAGCTGCCACCTCGACCGCGAAGTTGCGGGTCTGCCACTGCGCGAAGAAGCCACACAGGATGTAGCAGGGCCCGGTCAGCTGATTGCTGCCCCACACCACGTTGCCGTAGAGCGGGTCGGGCGACGCGCCGGCGTAGTCGCCCCAGCGGCACGGGGTGCTGGCGCTGCAGCTGAAGTCCTGGGCGACGGTGCTGCTGGTGCCGATGACCAGCTCGTCGGCGTCCATCTGGCCCAGCGGCGTCGCGGCATTCCGACTCAGCGCGCCGATCGCCGGCAGCTGGTTGCGTCCGCCGGGGAAGCTTGCCGAACTGGCGCGGTTGTAGAAGATCGCGGCACCGCTGCCGTCGCCGGTCGGCGAGATGGCCGCGTTGAAGACGAAGTCGGTGCTGCTGTCGACCTGGCCCTGCTGCCGAAGGATCGGTGGCGATCCGGGCAGCAGCTCGTACCAGCGCACGATGGAGCGTCCGCCCGGGCCGGCCACCGTGTGCTGGGTCCAGATCCCCTCGGCACCGCCGGCGCCCGGGTCGGCGTGCGCGACGGCCTGGGTGAGCCGGGCGTCAAGGGTGTCGAGGCGGTAGCTGCTGTTCGGCTGTGGAGCGGGCGCCGGGACGTCGAAGCCGGCGACGCTCACCTCGCCGTCCGTCACCAGTCCGGGAGAGCCCCCGCTGAGGACGACGTGCCACAGCATCAGCTTTGTCTGGGGGCCCAGCGGTGCGGCAAGCGGCGAATGGGCCGCCACCACGTAGCCGACCGCGGACGCATCGGCGGTGTTGGTCGGAACCGGGGTGAAGGCGTCGCTGCCATCCTGGTTGCGCAGGACGTGATCCCCATCGGCAAAGTGGAAGGCGCTCGAGGGCGGCGTGCAGGACGCGTCCCCCGCCGCCGGCTTGGGGATGGCCCACACGTCGGCGGTCACGAACAGGTAGCCGGGCACGCTGTCGTCATACACATTGCTGCCGACCAGCAGGAAGTTGTCGTCATGTCCCAGCTTGGGGTAGTCGTCGAGCCACCGCCCGCGCCCAATCCCAAACCGACACCAGCCGGTGCTGAGATTGCCGGGCGCGGCCGTCTTGGACCAGCCGAAGAGCAGGACGTTGTTGCCGGTGGCGACCCCAACGGCCGCGTACAGCCAGCGGTCGGCCTGCCCATCCCACTGGATCTGCGGATCGCTGACGGTCCAGCCGGTGGCCCCCATGAAGGTCGCCAGATCGGTGCTGGCCTGCAGCGTCAGGCTGCGGTCGTAGACGCCTACCTGCTGGTTGACCATCTCCACGTAGTTGGCCGGACCAATCGCCCCCGTCGTGTCCGGCGGGGTGACCATGTGATCGGTCAAGCCGCCCTTGTTGAGCCCGTTGAAGAGACCGACCAGCGGTGCCGATGGGCTGGCAGCCAGCGGCGCTCGCGAGCCGACCGACGCCGCAGCCGCCGCGCGCAGGCGGGCGGCCTGCAGCGCGCCCGGGTCGAGGGTCAGGAAGGGGATCGCCTGCGCTGCAGACGCCGGCGCACCGGCCGGGCCTGGCGAGAGGGAGACCGGCGCCAGCTGGCCGACCGGCAACCTTACCCCGGGCTCCGCCGCGGCTGTCGCGGGCGGCAACGCCAGGTACGAGCTGATGAGGGCCGTACTGACGAGCGCCGAGGCGATCCGGCGCGCAACCTGCCGACGCACGTGCTGCTATCTCCTATCGCGGACCCGCGCACCCGGTCGCGGGCAACTGCCGAGATGGTGCGCCGTCCAGGGCTGGATGTGAAGGGGGGTGGTGCGCCGTCGCACCCGCCATGTGGGGCCGGCCGGCGAGTACATTCGCCAGCATCGGGATCGGTTCAGGTGGGATGCGCTTCGGCTGGTTCTAAGCCCGAGACCCGCCGGCCGGATCGGCCTCCGCCTCAGCGCAGGCGTCAATCGGCAGGCACTCGGGCAGACTGGACGCCGATGAGCGCCGCGGCCGGCCGTTCAGGAAGGCGCCGACGTACACGCCACCCAGGATCACGGCGCCGCCCAGCGCGAACGAGGGCGTGATCTGCTCGTCGGTGAGCACCGCCGCCAGGACGACGGTGACGAGGGGCATCAGGAGGGTCACGTACGAGACCGCCGAGGCGGTCCAGCGCTGCAGGGTGAAGACGAACAGCCCGAACATCACCACCGAGCCAAGCAGCACCAGGTAGCCGACGGCGGCCCAGGTCGCGGCCTGGGTTGGCAGTTCCAATCGCTCGCCCGCCACCAGCGACCCGATCAGCAGCAGCCCGCCGCCGGTCAGCATCGCGACCGCATTGGTGGCGAAGGGATCGCTGCGCGGGACCCCCTTCAGGATGACGGCGGACTCGGCAATCGCCACCGCCGCCAACAGGACGAACACCAACGAGGCGAAGGGAACGTCGGCGCTGAGCTGGTCGACGAAGACCACGCCGACGCCGACCACGGCGATCAGCGCGCCGACCAGGCCCTGGACGTGGAAGCGCTCCTGACGGTGGGCGATGGCCAGTCCAAACGTGCAGAGCGGCGTGAGCGCAATGAGGACCATGGCCGTGCCAGCCGGCACGTCGCGCAGACCGACGTACGCGAAGCCATAGCTCACCGCGAAGCCGACCACGCCGTACAGCGCCGCCCCGCCCAGGCTTCGACCGCCGCGCGGCAGCGGCCTGCGCATGGCGAGTGCCAGGAGCAGCATCAGCAAGCCGGCGACCGCGAACCGGATGGCAGCTCCCCAGAATGGGGCCAGCTCCTCGACGGTCAGCTTGACCGCGATGGCGTTGGCGCCACCGAGCAGGACGACACCCGCGAACGCCAGCAGCGTGGTCGAGTTGGGGCGTGGGCTCATGCTATGCGAACACCCTGATCGGACCAAGGTAGAGGAAGAGTCCTCGGGCGCCTGGTTCAAGGACCGCACACACGAGGGCGTACCTGCGGGTCAGGCCTTCGGCTTCTTCGGCTTCTTCGGCTTGGGTGGTCGCTTCGGAACCTTATCGCCCATCGGTCACCTCCGGTTCGGATTGTACGGCTGACGCGGACGGACTGGCGGGCTCGTCCTCCGTAGGCGAAGCTTCAGGCGGCTCTGGTTCGGTGACGGGGGCCGGCGCCTTGTCCTCGACTGGCTCCCGGGCAGCCGCCTCGTGAGCCTTGAGCTGGGCGAGGAGGCCCTCGGCACGGGCCTCGGCCCGTTCTCGCGCCGTGGCCTCATCGCGCTCACGGACCCTGCGGCGTTTCATGGGCCGAGTGTAGTCGCGGGGAGCCCAACCTGGCGCAGCCTCAAAGGATCGGTCGCGACCAACCGCGCTGGTAGGTCACCTAACCGATGACGCCGGCGCGGTGCCTGGGCGACTGTCTCTCCACGTCAGGACCCGAGGCACTTGCCGCGGCCCGACGGTTGGAGGGTCCCACATGGCGACGTTCATGGATGTCCATTCCGGGTTCATCGGTGTCACGGCCCAGCAGCTCAGGGAGGCTCACGAACGTGACCTCGCGATCGAAAAGGACGAGGGCGTCCACTTCGAGCGCGCCTGGCTGGACCCCGATATCGGCAAGGTGTTCTGCCTCTCAACCGGCCCGACGAAGGAAGCCGTGATGCGCATCCATGAGCGCGCCGGCCACCCGACGGCCGAGGTCTACGAGATTCCTGTGGAGGTTGTGTGATGTGCAAGATCATCGGTTCGATGGCGCTGGTCAGCGCCCTGGTCATGGCATCGGTCCCGGTCGCGCTGGCCAATGGCGAGACGGACCAGGCCATCAAGGAGGCGGCCGGGTGGGGCTGCGCGGCGGCCGTGGGATTGCCCGCCGGTCACTGCATCAGCCAGGGCACCGTCGCGCAGTGGCCCGATGACATCATCGCCCGGAGCGGCACCTTCCAGCTCTTGGTGTTCGACGAGTCCGGCAACTTCATGACCGCGGAGATCGCCACGTTCCTGCCGGCCGGCGGGCGACCCTGTCCACACGACCCGGAGTCCCCGGACGGATCGTACTGGGAGTTCATACCGGGCCTGTGGGTCTGTCACCACCGATCGGAGTAGCTCCCGTGTGCCGCAGCCGGAACCAGCCGGCAGGCACCCCGCTGCACGATGCCCCGCCCTCCGGGACGGGGCATCGCCACGTCATGCTGAGTGGGCCGCCGCGGCGTGTTCGGACCGCCGCGCCTCAGCGGCTCGAGCCGACGGCCGACCGCGAGATGTTCGCGACCCAGGTCGCGATCTCTGCCCGCCGCGCAACGCCGAGCTTGGCCAGGATGTGCTCCACGTGCGCGCTCGCCGTCTTCGGGGCGATGGTCAGCACACCCGCGATCTCCGCGTTGGTCATCCCCTCCGCGATGAGGCGCGCAACCTCGAACTCGCGCGATGTCAGCGGACGCCACGCTTCGTCGAGCGATCCGTGGCGCTGGGCGACCCGGGACAGCTCCTCGGCCCGCGCCAGGAGCGGCGCGCTCCCGAGCCGGGTCGCCGTTTCGCGGGCCGCCGCGAGATTGGCGGCCGCCTCCGCGAAGCGACTCGATCGCAGCAGGCAGCTGGCCAGGTCCAGG
>Ga0209431_10001832_pt1 | contig 17395 bp, 14 predicted proteins | sample RifCSP13_3_FD_184021 | JGI IMG/M metagenome (GOLD analysis project Ga0209431, IMG submission 184021) | Soil microbial communities from Rifle, Colorado - Rifle CSP2_sed 13_3 (SPAdes) (version 2) | ecosystem: Environmental > Terrestrial > Deep subsurface > Rock core/Sediment | place: Rifle...
AACAACAGACATGCCTGAACCGCCGAGGGAAACGCTGCCTCACCCCTACGGTGTGGACGTGGAGCTCCTGCAGCGACTTATTATGATTACCCAATGCACGAACATGCTGATGTTTTTGCGGAGTCATTTTCACCGCGTCGGAGAAATTACAGCTCAAAAGTTTCTCGAGTTCTCCGGCTTAAGTCCGTCGAAGAACCCCAAGAAGCTTTCTCACGAGGAAATCGTCAAATTAATGCAGAACATGAAGCGGTACAAAGATTTCTTGCCGCCTGACGCCAGTTGCCTGTCTCCATTAGGGGAAGATTTGCTTCGGGCTGGCATTACGAAAGAGCTCAACCCAGAATATCTGGTTGTGCACCAGCGCAAACCTTCAACATACGCGGGTCACCCATTCATTGTTGAAATGGGCATAGCCTACGGCGGCGGCGTGCCTAAAACCGGAAGCTTCGTAATTTACAGGTTCGCCAACAGAATTCCGCTGCTTTACGACGAAGCCAGCGACGTTTCATATCGCGTTATAAGTAGCATGAACTGGCGCAGGTACAAAGTGTCACCCGATATGCCCATCGCCATCGTGGTCCATATCTGCAGCACCAAAATCCCCTACAAGACCGTCGGCAAAGAGTTCTTGGCGGATCGCGCAGAAGTACGCCGTGAAGTAGCAAATGAACTGCGTGAAGTTGCAAGGCAATTAGGGCATTTCTTGACGCGACAGGAGCACGTGGACAGAGAGAAGAAGCGCATTGGCATTTTTTCCAAGTATCTGCCCCGAATTGCTCAGTTTTCGGCTAAGTTGGCCGGTAAACAGCGGATTCCTGATATTGAAAAGTTGTTGAAGAGTGTGCAGAAGTATGGTGCAGAAGAAGACTAAACCCAGCATAGTTGAAAAGCAGAATGAAGTGGTTGGCGGCCTAAAGAAATTGGGGACCGATATTTACAATCAGCTAGACAAAGGCATCTTCCCGACCATTAACATGCCTAGTCGCAGCACCGAGAATATAAACTATGATCCTAACGTGCGTCAGTACGTTCTCGGTGAAAAAGTCGTCAGCCGAAACGCGAGAAACATACGCCACGTGAAGCCTTTCACTCAGCTGGCATGGGCAGCTATGTTCAGTAATGAACTTACAACGCAGCGAAAAACCAGCACGCTCCGAGATGTTTACTATTCTGCTCAGGCGTATGAGATGACTTTTACGGACCAGCAGGAATCCAACAACATAATAACCGACCTAGAAACGATTACTGGTTTTTCAAGGGAAGACTTCCACATTTTTCCTGAAGAGCGATCCGCAATTTTTGGCGACCTAACCATAGGCTACACGGTTCCAGGCTACGAAGGCAAAACCTTGAACCTGACTTCGCACCCGGACGGCGTTCTCGTCGGTCCAGCTTTAACCTCATCAGAGTTCGTCAACACCAAGGCAGACAAAGTCATAGCCATCGAGAAAGGCGCACTCTTCACCAGGTTCATAGAAGAAAACGTGCACAACAAACATAACGCCCTGCTCATTTCCTGCGGTGGCCAAGCGCCTAGGCAAACCCGAAGCTTTATTCGTAGACTGAACGAGGAACTGAACTTGCCAGTCTACATATTCACGGACGGCGACCCTTGGGGCATGCACATCGCCATGGTTATTATTTCAGGCTCGGCGAACGCGGCGCACCTGCGCAACTTGAACACGCCTGACGCAGTGTGGAGTGGAGTGTGGGCTTCGGATATCATCGACTACAAGTTGCCGACAGACCCGTTGGATGAGGTGGATGTTAAACGGCTTTATGAGTTGCAGAAGGACCCGCGATACCAGAACGACCCTTTGTGGCAGCGTGAAATCAAGACGTTCCTGAAAATAAGACGGAAGGCGGAGCAAGAGGCTTTTAGCCGATACGGACTAACCTACATAGTGGACGAGTACTTGCCTGCGAAACTGGAAGGAAAGAAGTAGTCAGAGAAGTATCTATATACGAGAGATATTGTTTGAGAAACGCTTGCACATTTGTCAACAAACCCCGCAAATCTGCAAATAAATCTTTTCCCCCAGCGAAACCATAAAATACCCAAGCTGTTTAATAATGCAGAAATGAGGCATGGAACGACATGAGCGAAACAGGATCATTCTGGATAAGCCTAGCTGAAAAATTTTTCGGATTAATCCTACTAATCATAGGCGCAATGCTAATCTACTTCACACTTTCAAGCTCAGCACTAGGTGTATTCACGGGACTCTTCGGATTCCTGAGTATGATTGTCGTTGTAGCAGGCGTATTCCTAATCGTTGTTAAGCCACCAGAATAAGTAAGTGCCTTATTCTCTTCTTTCAACTACAATACTGCATTTCGTCGCCAACGCAGCAATCACACCCAAAACCGCCAACCAAGGTGCCACAACCGTGCCAATAACGCCAACCGTCGCAGGGATCTCCGCCAAGACATTCCCCTTTTCATCCTTAACAATGACCCTCGTCACGTTTCCCTCATGCAAAAGCTCCTTGACCTTGTCCACGACGTTGCTCCCAGAAACCGTGAATTCCTCACGAGTCACTCGCGCTGCGGCTGCGCCGCAAACATGGCAAAACTTATCCTCATCTTTTAGCGGACTTCCACACTTCGTGCAATAAGGCATTTCGACTGCGCTCCAAAACGTTAAACACATCTTTGAGAGAGACACGGAAACATTAACATTTTGGCACGAGCCAAGACTGGAACCCAAAAGAGTCAGTCACCAATCGCAGTGTCTAGCTGAATTTAATAACCTCCACACACATTGTCGAAGTAACCAAACGGGGAAAAAATGTTCGCCATAGGTCACTTCGCACTTGGGTACCTGCTCGGAAAAGGCTCCTCTAAAATTCTCAAAACCAACCTAAACATGTCCATGCTTCTGGTAGTATCAATTATCCCCGACGTTGATTTAATCCTGCAATTCATGGACCCAACGCTTTTCATGCACAGAGGACCAACCCACGCAATAATCACTTTCACCGCCATCTCAATTCCTTTCTTCATTTTCTACCGAAAAAAAGCCATCCCCTACTATGCAGCACTCCTCTCGCATTCGCTGATCGGCGACTTCTTTACAGGGTGACTTGAACTCTTCTGGCCCCTCTCCCAACGCTGGTTCGGCTTTCAAAACATCGAAGTGAGAAGCACACCTAGTGTTGCCACCGAGATTCTCCTGTTTACCTTAACGTTAGCTATTATGCTCCGCACAAAAGATCTCCAAACTCTTTTGAAACCCAACAAAACCAACTTGATCCTGTTAATTGCTTTAGGTGCAGTCATAGGACCAATGCTTGACATCGGAAAAACTTATGAAAGTTCCCTTCCAACGCCACTGTGGGTTCCCAGCGTATTTTGCCTCCTACTCTTCGCGTACTCGATATTCATTGAACTGCGCCATCGACCCAGCTGACAACTATTAATACTCCAAAAACCAGGAATAAGCTAAGAAGCTATCCACAACCCAACAGCTGTAACGTGCAGTTCAGCTTTTACTGACCATTAGCCTTATAATTTCTGTCGCCTTCAACTCTTTTACCAAACAAAAGGAGAACTGCGCTTCAATGCCCATCCGCCAACCAATCGTATGCGTCCTAGGCCACGTAGACAGCGGCAAGACTTTGCTCTTAGACAAAATCCGAAAAACAAGCGTGGGCGCAAGAGAAGTTGGCGGAATAACGCAGCACATCGGTGCCAGTTTCTTCCCTGTTGAAACTCTCAAGCAACTTATCGGTTCCTCCATTTCATCTATGAAAAGTGGAATAGAAATCCCCGGCTTGCTCGTTATTGACACGCCTGGGCACGAAGCCTTTACCAATCTTAGGCGCAGAGGAGGAAGTGTAGCCGACATCGCAATCCTCGTTGTCGACGTGCTCAGGGGTTTCGAAGCGCAAACCTACGAGTGCATAGACATCCTGAAGGCGCGCAGAACTCCGTTTATTGTGGCTGTAAATAAAATTGACCGTGTTCCAGGGTGGAAATCTGAACCAGACGCAGCCTTCCTGAAAGCCTACGAAAAACAAGATGCTTTCGTTAAAGAGGATTTGAACAACAAACTCTACGAGATCATGGGTACCTTCTCCCGGTTAACCATAAGTACGGATCGTTTCGACCGAATAAAAGACTTCACTTCTACCGTTGCCTTGGTGCCTGTAAGCGCCAAAACAGGGGAAGGTATAACAGAACTTCTTATGGTCCTCGTTGGCTTAACACAACAGTACCTGAAGAAGCAGCTGCAGACAACTGAAGGTCCCGCAAAAGGCTCAGTACTCGAAGTGAAAGACGAACCTGGATTGGGCTTGACACTTAACGCTATTATTTACGATGGCACGCTGAAAAAAGACGACCTGTTCGTTGTAGGTGGCAAAGAGAAACCCATTGTGACCCGAATAAGAGCAATTTTGGTTCCTAAACCCTTGGATGAAATGCGTGATCCCCGCGACAAGTTCTCGTCGGTTGACTCGGTTTTCGCCGCCGCAGGAGTAAAAATTGTTGCCTCAGACCTGGAAGGAGCCTTAGCAGGTGCGCCACTGTATGCTGTCGCCTCCGGGGAATCACCGGAAAAATACGCCAAGATCATCGAAGATGAAATCAAAAAAATCCGAATCGCTACCCAAATTGAAGGCATAATCCTGAAAGCCGACACACTGGGCTCACTAGAAGCCATCGCTGAGATTCTGAAGCAGAACAACGTACAAGTACGCATCGCCGATGTTGGCGACGTTTCCAAACGGGATGTAATAGAAGCTTCCGCCGTTAAATCTCGTAACCCTATGCAAGGCGTTATCTTGGCTTTCGGAGTCAAAATCTTGCCTGACGCTGAATACGAAGCCGTTGCAAAAGGTATTAAGATTTTCAGAGAGCAAATTATCTATCACCTGATAGAGAAATATCTGGAATGGGTTAAGTCAAGAAGTGAAGCCAAGATCGAGGCGGAACTTGGAAAGTTGGTTAAGCCTGGAAAAATCCAGGTTATTCCTGGTTACGTTTTCCACAGGGCAAAACCCGCGATATTCGGGGTTGAAGTTTTAGCGGGAACGTTGAAACCTAAAACTTCTTTGGTGCGGAAGGAAGACGGCGAAGACGTTGGCGAGGTTCAGCAGGTCCAAGACAAAGGAAAAGCGGTACCTGAATCTAACCCTGGTATGCAGGTTGCTGTTTCTATGGATAAACCCACAGTTGGCAGACATATCTTCGAGAAAGACATTTTATACGTGAAAGTGCCTGAACCAGACGTGAAAGCCTGGCAGATCACATTTGCGGATAAACTCACCGATGAAGAGCAAGAAACGTTAAAAGAATACGTGGTAGCGATACGGAAGAAGTCGCCCTTCTTTGCATTCTAGGTTTTTTAGCCGCCTCCTACTGGAGGAACAATCGCTATTGTGTCGCCGGCACGGAGTTCTGTTTGCACCCCTTTGAGGGTTGAGGCGCTTTTGCCGTTTATAAAGAACTGGAGAAATCCTTTTACCTCTCTCGTCTCCGAATCATAAACGTATTCGGCAAAGGCTTTGCCGTATTTTTGAGATAGCTTTTTGAGAACAATGTTTAAGGTGATTTTCTCGTCTTCAGGCAACTGTAAAGTTTCTTCTTTCTCGCCAGTTATCTCTCTGAGGACAGTGAAGAAGCGAACGGAAACCTGCACTGTTTGGGCACCCTTTAGAACATTAACGGTAAACTGGCGAGATTAAACTGTTATGCCTCAAGTTCATTAGGTTCTTCCATCGTTCTCAAAGCGAAAAACAAAATTTTCCTCATGTTTCATTTCCCACCTGGCACCGACTCGTTGAGGTCTCAATTGCTTTGAGCCTTCCGCAGTTTCTTTACAATCTCTAGGGTTTCTTTTTTCGAAGGGTGTTTTCGTTTTAGCACGGTTCTTTATTTTTTTGGTGTGGTAACAGTGAACAGAGTGTTCTTCTTTCCAAAAGTGCCCAATTTACAAAAGCTCCAAATATTTTCCATTCGCCAAAGAACACAGCTGCACATAACGGCGTCTGCAAGCCTTAAGGTTTATATTTCCGTTTGGTTTTTGCATATTTCCGATTAGAAACAGTATTCTACACATGAAAAAGAGATGTTAATAATATGGCATACTTAACAACCACAGGTTCAGGACAGCCAGTCTTGATCCTCAAAGAAGGTACAACAAGGAGTAGAGGCAAAGAAGCCCAAAGAAACAACATCATGGCAGCACGCGTAATCGGAGAAGTCCTGAAGACCACACTCGGCCCACGTGGCATGGATAAAATGCTCATCGACAATCTCGGTGACATCACAATAACCAACGATGGCGCAGCCATCCTTAACGAAATCGAAGTTGAACATCCAGCAGCTAAGATGATGGTTGAAATCGCCAAAACACAAGATGACATGGTTGGGGACGGAACAACAACAGCAGTAGTTTTGGCAAGTGAGCTATTGAAAAAGGCTGAAGAACTGCTTGATCAGAATATTCACCCAACAATACTTGTAAGCGGCTACCGCAAAGCAGCCCAGAAAGCCATTGAAGTCGTGGGAAAAATCTCTGTTCCAATCGACGTCAACGACAAAAAAATGATGCTCAAAGTTGCATTGACTTCAATGAGCAGCAAAGCCGTTGGCGCCGCAAGAGAACACCTAGCAGAAATAGCTATAGACGCAGTCACCATGATCGCAGAGAAACGCGGAGACAAAATGTTAGCCGACATAGATAACATCCAACTCATAAAGAAAACAGGCAAAAGTCTCCTCGAAACAACGCTCATCCGCGGCATAATCGTTGACAAAGAAGTAATTCACCCTGGAATGCCCCGCAAGAAAGAAAACGCCAAAATCGCACTTCTAGATTCCGCGCTGGAAATCGAGAAAACCGAGATCAGCGCTGAAATACGCATCCGTGACCCAACCCAAATGAAAGCTTTCTTAGACCAAGAAAACAACATGCTGCAGGAAATGGCGCAGAAAATCAAGAAATCAGGCGCAAGCGTCGTGTTCTGCCAAAAAGGAGTCGACGACATGGTACAACACTACCTCGCAAAAGAAGGCATACTCGCAGCAAGACGCATCAAAGAGTCAGACATGGAGAAGCTCTCCAGAGCCACAGGCGGAAGAATAGTCTCCGACCTCGACGACCTAAAAGCCACCGACTTAGGCATGGCAGGCATGGTAGAAGAACGCAAAATCGGCGAAGACAAAATGATCTTCGTTGAAAAATGCAAAGATCCCCACAGTGTCGCAATACTCATACGCGCTGGCTTAGAACGCATGGTAGACGAAGCTGAAAGAGCTATGACCGACGCATTATCAGTGGTTTCAGACGTCATAGAGAACAACAAAATCGTTGCAGGCGGCGGAGCAGTAGAAATCGAAGTTGCAAAAGAACTGCGCAAATACGCCAACAAAGTCGGCGGCAGAGAACAACTCGCCATAGAAGCTTTCGCAGCCGCTATGGAAATAATCCCCCGAGCACTCGCGGAGAACGGAGGGCTCGAACCCATAGACATTCTGGTGGAATTGAGGGCAGCTCACGACAAAGAGGACGGCAAATACAAAGGCGTAAACGTGTTTACTGGCAAAGTGGAGAACAGCATCGACAACGGAGTAATCGAACCAGCGGTAGTCAAAGAACAAGCAATAAAATCGGCAGCTGAATCCGCGTGCATGATACTGCGCATAGACGATGTCATATCTTCATCAAAGCCAAAAGGCGGTCCAGGCGGCCCGGGCGGAATGCCGGGCGGTCCTGAAGGCGAAGAATAAGCCCAACCCCTCATTCTTTCTTTTTGTAAACGCTATTTTTATTAAACTAGACAAGGTAGAGTACCCTTCACACCTAATGCTCCGGTAGTATAGTCCGGTCAAACCTTACTAAGTTGTCTTATTAAGGGACTATGTATAGCGGCCTCTCGAGTCGCGGACCCGGGTTCGAATCCCGGCCGGAGCACCAAGACCCCAACTTCTAGTGCCCTTCCCCAAAGTCTGCCTTTTAAATTCCCACGAAACCAATATAGCATGAGGGACATACACGACTACGGCAAAAGGCTGGCAAGCGCCAAACGCCGAATCGCCCAACTCGAAAACGCAGAGCTGCTACTGGGTTTTGTTGCTCACTTGGAAGCTCTGGGATTGTCAACGGGCAGAGTAGCAAAATACTCGAATCACATTTGCGCCCTCACTAAACGCTGCCCCCACAACCCCAAAACCGCCACGAGAAGCGACATAGAAAAAGTAGTCGCATGGATAAACACCCAACCTACAAAACAAACACCAAAAACGACCTCCGCTTAGTCGTAAAGAAACTTGTCCAGTACGCTAAGGTGGGAAGTTGCGACAAAAACGCCCCCACTCCACCCGAAACCTCATGGTTCACCGTGAACAGCGGCAAAGACAAAGACTCCAGAGTCAAACCAGAATCTCTAATAACAATTGAAGAACTGAACGCCATGATTGGCGCTACACTGAATGAGCGAGATAGGGCGTTGGTCTCGGTGACTTTTGAGGCTGCCCTTAGACCTGGCGAACTGTTGACAATGATGGTTGGGAGCATAGAATTCAAAGAAGACTACTGCATCATAACCGTAGACGGAAAGACAGGAATAAAACGAATACCGCTCGTTGTCTCCCATAAACCCTTGTTGGACTGTCTCGAAAAGCATCCAAGGAAACGCGATCAGGATGCTCCTTTGTGGGCTTCGCTTGGCAACAACTCGAAAGGCAACTGCGTAAGCTACTATTACCTAAGGAAACTGCTCAGAAAACTTGGCGAAAGAGCTGGTGTGAAGAAGGATATTTGGCCGTATCTGTTTAGGCACTCTTGTCTGACGGCTATGGCTAAAGTTTTCACGGAGAGCAAACTGGAATTCTATGCTGGTTGGGTTCAGGGTTCAAGGATGACCAGGCGGTATGTGCACTTCTCAGCAAGAGACCTAGAAGAGGCGGTACTAGAACTGCATGGCTTAGCTAAGAAAGACGAGGCTAAACGAGGGTTCAGGCTTGAAGATTGTCCACGATGTGGTAAAAGAAATCAACTAGACAGTGTCAGGTGTGGCTTCTGTGGCTTCATACTTGACAGGCGCTTGGCTGAAATAATGGAACAGAAGACAACAGAAAGAGCGTTGGAAATCCAAAGCCGACTCCAAAGACTAGAACAGACAATCAAATTGCTTCTCAACAACCCCACCTCAAACTCAGCCCCCACTCCGCCATAGATTCAAGAATTCTGCGGAAGCTATTAATTCTGATCAACAGCAATTGAGATTGGTGAGATGGTGAGCGCTGAATCTCGAGGGGAACAGCTAGTATATGGCGATTTTTCTCGATTACTAGATCTCAAAGTATCTGGTGACATGCGACAGATTTCAGAAACCTATCGAACATTGAGAAACTTGGACAAATCGTTATTCATTGGTTTTGTAACCTATGTTCTTGCTCGTGCAGGGTACTGCAACAAAACCATATGTGAAAAGTGGCAACTAAGCGCTAAAATCTATGAAGACGAATTTGCTGGTTGCTTACATTGTGACATCAATCCTGTAGGTGTACGGTCAAGCGAGAGCGCTATTATGAAGTGGCCAAGTTTGATACATGCTTCTTTTGCTTGGGCTGAGGAAGTTAACGATCTTTGGGATAAGTTCGGCGAACCTATAGAGCATGCAATATTTGATTTATTGAGTGTTATGGGTACTTGGAGTCATTATTTCGAAAATTCTGCGATCAAGAGTAGAATAAAAGTCATTTTTACAGAGTATTTACCTCTTGACCGATTTGAGGATAGCAAAGACATAAAAAATTGGGAAACATTATCTGCCATAGATCCTTCTTGTTCAAATTTGATTTTGGTTACACCTTGGGCTTTCAAAGTGGCTAGAAGAAAAAACGAAAAATTGTTAAAGGATATCTGTCAACTACTTCTAAACGAGAACATAGCGCTATTATCAGTAGACGAGTTTTTTGACAAATTCGTTTCAAGAGCTGAGAAAGAAACCGAGGCAAAGAATTGGCTTGCCATTCGAAAGGAAACGCTCGAGGATCTTATCCGTAGCAACCCGATTTTGGTTATCTCGTTAGAATGGGAAAGATTAAATGAAGTGGAGCTTTATCTGAAAACAGCAAGAAAAGAATATGAAAATGCCAAAGACGAAATGGACTTAAAACACGCTGTACGGGATGCGACATATGCTATTGAAGCTCTTCTCAAAATCTTATATCACAAACATTTCGGGAAAGAAGCACCTTCCGATCAGCAGGGCACATGGGAGCCATTACAAAACAAACTACAAGACACAATTAAGGAAGAACTCGGAGACATCGTGTATTCGGACCTCAAATTCCTCCAGGATTGGAGAAATTATGAAAATCACCCGAACCCTTCTGCTCTTACGAAAAACATCGTTTTTCAGGTCATCAATAGAAGCGAGGCATTTTACGAGTCTTTAAAAACAACTTTGAATCGGTTCAAATTGCCGCTCGCCTAAAGCCGATCCTCGATTTCGGAAAAATGTTAAGTACATCTGGTTAGACTAATTCTTTCGATGGGATAAGAGAAGGAAATTAGCAAATGGCAAATCTTGATGAATTGCTGAACAGTAAATATCTTGTCATCAGTGTGATGGGACCACATGCAGGTGAATCTGAGAAAGAGATTTTTGACAGAAAAATCGACGATGTTAAGAGGGCAGGTAAGACTTTTTGGCTAAATAGATCGCAGAAGGGTAGACCTGCCATGGTCCAAAAACTCTGCGATGAAGCTAAGAGCGAAGGTAGCGACTGTTTTTGTATCTTCATTGAACCCTCTTCAAAAGGAGGTGCATTGCCAGCCGAATCTCAAGAGTCTGCGAAGAGTTTTTCCAAAGATGGTTTAAACTGGCATCGCTTTCCCAGCGATATAGGTCCGGTTACCGGAAAAATTGGCAAGGGCGCGCAGGCTTTGGTGTTTGACCAGCTCGAACTTGCAAAGTCAACAAGTTTTATCAACCTATGGGATTATGCTGACTTCACTAATGAGAATCTTCCGTTGAAAATAATCCTCGGAGTGTCAACGCTATGTGCCATAAAGAAAGACATGCGTAGTCACATCGACAAAATGGCTAGCAATAGCAGAAGGATTATTGCGGTCGGGAGGATTTGTGAGCCTTCTTGTGTTTATCTGAGATGACTTAGGGTGAAAGACCAGTAGACTCATACCGACTTAAGCCAATACGTTGTGAGAAAGGGAACTGAGAACGAGCGATCAAAACCGTTTCCTTTTGCGGTCAAAGACGGACAAGACGACGGTCAACGGAGCGGTCAAACGATCAAAAGCATGGGAAAAATGTGCAAATTTTTGCGGTCAAAACCTGATTTTTAGGTACACTTTGTGTATTTACTATACTAGTGGGGGGCACGAAAGTACACTTACTTTTGACCGCATGCTTCAGCAAGCCGAAAAACCACGCAGATGCGTGGGATTTAAAACTTCTGTGTATTTAGGAAAACCTTATTTCAAGCCGCAAAGATGTATTCTCAAGGTGCCTCTAAATGTTGAAAAACAATAATTTGGATGAGGCAGATGGGAAGAGCACCGCAAGTAAAGGGTTAAGTCTCGGCCGGAGCACCAAAAAACAAAATGCAGCTTAATTTTTTTCCCTAAAGCTAGAAATCGAACTTACCCGAATGTGACAATAAAGAAGTGAGATTGCACAATTTGTTGCTTAGATTTGTTCTAGAAACCATTTTAAGAACGATTCGAAGCGTTATGCTCTGGCGAACTTTGCGCTTTCTGCATGGTGCACTAGGGAGAAATAGTTATGGCGATTGGCAACAAAAACGCCTCAGGAGAAGCTGGCGCCAACAAAATGCAGCCGATGCTAAGCGCAGAAGAGCTCCTAAGTCTCCCCGTGGAAGAAGTCCTTTCACATCTGGATACTTCTCAATCTGGTCTCTCTTCAGAGGAGGCAGGAAATCGTCTTGAAGTTTACGGTCCAAATGAACTTGCAAAAAGAAAGAAACACTCTGCCATCATCGAGTTTCTAAAGAACTTCGGAAGTCCCCTAGTAATAATTTTGATGGTTGCAGGTTTAATCTCGGCTTTTGTCCCGGATGGTTTGCCTAACTTCATCATCATTTACATTATAGTCTTTTTGAGCGTATTTCTCGATTATTATCAGGAGTCAAAAGCGGAGAAAGCTGCAGAAACACTTAAAGAAAAAGTAACCACCACGGCAACCGTGCTCAGAGACGGCGCCAAGAAAGAAGTAAAACTCCACGATATCGTTCAAGGTGACATAATTTACCTCTCAGCAGGCGACATCACACCAGCCGACGCACGAATAATCACCGCGAAGGATCTCTTTTTGAACCAGTCTTCTCTGACAGGCGAGTCTTTTCCCGTGGAAAAAACTCCCCACCCCTTTAAAGTAAAAAATGCCTCAATTTCAGATTGGAACAACTACCTTTTTATGGGCACATCCGTCGTCAGCGGAGCAGCCGTAGCAGTTGTTGTTCGAACTGGAGGTTCTACTGAATACGGCAAAATCGCCAAGAAGCTTGTTGAGACAGCGCCTGAGACAGAGTTTGAAAGGGGCATCAAAGGTTTCGGATTCCTCATCATGCAAATCACCATTGTGCTGGTCTTGTTTGTATTCCTGATTAACGCGTTGCTTCACCCCGATACCAATGGAATCCTGCAGGCGTTGCTCTTTTCCGTTGCACTCGCAGTGGGCTTAACACCTGAACTTTTGCCTATGATCATAACGGTGAACCTTTCTAGAGGAGCAATTGCCATGTCCAAGAAAGGCGTCATCGTAAAACGACTTTCATCCATTGAGAACTTTGGTAGTATGAACGTACTTGCCCAGACAAAACTGGTACGCTCACTGAAAACCGGATAACGCTTGTTCTGCACGTAGATGCAGAGGGAAAAGACGACGATAAGGTGCTACTGTATTCTTACTTGAACAGTTACTACCAAACTGGGTTAAAAAGCCCACTTGATGATGCCATTTTGGTCCATGAACAGCAAGACATCAATGGTTTCCAGAAAATAGATGAAGTCCCCTTTGACTTCGTTCGCAGACGCGTCAGTGTGGTGGTTGAAAAAGAAAGACAACGTTTATTCCTTGCCAAAGGCGCCCCTGGAGAAATCCTAAAGGTGTCTTCGTACTGCGAAATCGGTGGGTTACCAGTTGATCTGACCGAGGAACTGCGCAAGAAAGCCGAGCAGAAATATTTTGATCTGAGTTCTGAAGGCTTTAGAGTTTTAGGTGTTGCTTACAGAAAGCTCAGGGAAGAGAAAGCCGTGTACTCCGTTAATGACGAGGCTGACATGGTGTTCTTGGGGTTCGTAGCATTTCTTGATCCCCCGAAGGAAACTGCGAAAGAATCATTAAAATTGCTAAGTAACGCAGGAATTGAGCTGAAAATCCTTACGGGCGATAATGAACTGGTTGCTAGAAAAACTTGCGAGCAACTTGTCTTCGAAATCAAGGGAGTCGCGCTGGGAACCGAAATCGCGCAGATGCATGACGACGCTTTAGCCCGGGTGGTCGAGGAAGCCAACGTTTTCGCTCGGGTAAATCCTGCTCAAAAGGACCGAATAATCAATTTGCTGAAGGGACAACGGACATGTCGTCGGGTTTATGGGTTATGGTATCAACGATGCGCCTTCTTTGAAGACCTCGGATGTAGGTGTGTCTGTCAATAACGCGGTGGATGTAGCTAAGGAATCAGCCGATATCATCCTCTTGAAGAATGACTTGACTGTCCTAGCTGAAGGTGTTCTGGAGGGTAGGAAGACTTTTGGTAACACTATGAAGTACATCATGATGGGTATCAGCTCAAACTTCGGTAACATGTTCAGCGTCGCAGGCGCCTCCCTGATTCTTCCATTGCTTGGGTTCGATTTCCTTCCAATGCTCCCAATTCAAATACTTCTCAACAATTTGTTATACGACTTGTCCCAGTCTACTATAACTACAGATAATGTTGATCCTGAGTATGTTGAGAAACCTAAGAGATGGGATATCGGTTTTATACGAAGCTTCATGGTTTATCTTGGACCTGTGAGCTCCATTTTTGACTTTTTAACGTTCTTTATTATGCTGTTTATCTTTTTCCCAATGTTCCCAAATATGCCTCAAGCATCTCTATTCCAAACTGCTTGGTTCCTTGAGTCGTTGGCTACACAGACCTTTGTTATTTTTGCCATCAGAACGCGAAAATCTCCATTCTGGAAGAGCAAACCTGGAAAACTGCTAACCCTGAGCAGCATGAGCATCATTGTTATTGCGTTGGTGATACCTTATTCGTTCCTAGGGGACAAATACTTCAGCTTTGTGAACCCTCCACTATTGTTTTTGGCTGTCTTGGCTGGGCTAGTTGGAGCTTATCTATCGCTGGCTGAGGTCGTTAAGCGTTGGTTCTACAAGCGTCACTCCTACCGCATAGAGCAGGTTTTGATGCCGAAACGTCGTGTGCTCTATCTTAGCCGAAACGCGCGGCTGGCACAAGACATAGTAGCGGTGGTGTGTCTTCGCACCGAAAACGAAATCTCATTTGACTCTCTTCTTGAAGACCTCGTAAGAAGCTTGAGCTTCCCCATAGACTCAGATCATGTGCTGCAAAACCTGCAACATTCGCGTCGCGGGGGTTTGGTGAGCATAGACTGGCACCGAAGAGCAATAAAACGCGAAGGACCGCTGAAGGATTATGTCACCAATCGTGTGATTGCAAACGAAATGTGGTCGTTGATATTTGACGACTGGCTGAAAATAAACAGGTCAATCGAAAACAGATATGGCAAAGTTAACACAGAGTACTTTGAACTGCTATCTCCAAAACAACAGCAGTAAGTTTTACAATACTTTGCAATAGTGAGTAGATCTACGAGCTGGCGAGCGTTCGTAACGTTTCCGCTTCAGGCTCCGTTGTTTTTCGTAACTCCTTTGTCCTTAATTTTCAATTACTACTTCCGGCATTTTTTGTCTTAATTGGAGCTTCTTTCGCATCTTACTTTCTTCTTCGTTTGTCTTCTTCTTGCTGCTGCTTCAGCCCTTGACTCGCTAAACCTGTAACGAATATTACGCTGAAAACCAGTGCTCCAATGCCTATTTTGTACGAAAGTTCAATGTTGGAGTAGATAACGGCAAAGATAAACACCAACATGAGTGCCAAAACCAAGATTTCTTGAACATTGCTTAAGCCTAGTTTGAAAAAGCTCACTTTATCGCCAACCTTTTATATCCATTTTTCAACCGGGTATTTATTAATTTTCTCTTGGCTTTGCTTTTTTCAATGTAACCGTTAGAGCGTTTCGGCGCGATTTTTTTTGCTTTCTGTGGAGCAGCGACAGCTCCCAGTTTCGCCTTTTCTCTTTTTCTTTTTATGAAGACGTATAAATAGTGTTTTTTTGATCACATTGGTTGATGTAAAATGCCTGTGGCTGAGATGCCGCTTGGGCCTTGATGAAAAGCTCTATACTGAAACCCTGCTCTCTGATGCGGCTGGTTCTACGATTTATGCTGTACCGGATAGTTATGCTTTTTTCCCTTAACCCTATTTGGATAGCTCACAATTGCTGGATATCCCCAAATTATATATCTATAGAAGTTGAAGAATATCCGGTATAAACATTATAAAAATAGGAGAAAATGAAAATGATAATTCAGAGACACAAAATATTTTCTGTAATCGCTTTGATTCTAATTTTAACCTCTACTATACTCTTAACGACCACACCTTTCACTAATGCCGCCGTTGTCAACATCGATACTTACGCCCACACTATGATTTCCCCAAATCCTGCGGGCGTTGGCCAGACCGTGCTTGTTACTTATCAGATTGATAAGGTCTCGCCCTTGGCTACCATGAGTACGAACCATTTTACAGGCTTTATGGTGACAATTACCAAACCTGATAACAATACTGAAACCAAAGGACCTTATGAGGCATATTCAATGTCAAGTGGAACTTTCTACTACGTACCCACTCAACTCGGCACATACTATTTCCAGACATATTTCCCAGGACAATGGGCAAATACCACTAGCCTTCAGAACTATTATCGACCAAGTACAAGTTCAAAAACGGCCTTACTCGTACAGCAAACCCCGGCGCAGGGATTTCAAGATTCACCCCCTCTCCCAACTGATTACTGGACACGACCAATATATGGCGAGAACAAAGATTGGGGCACAATATCAGATAACTGGCTTATGGCAGGCTACGATTATACAACTCGCTCTTTCACCATCGCAAGTACTTTCTCCCCTTACACCTCAGCGCCAAACAGCGCTCACATTCTGTGGAAAAAGCCCCTGGAGTTCGGAGGCATCGTTGGAGGAAAGTTTGGTGATAAAAGCTACTATACGGGACTATCATACGAGCAATTTTATAATCCACTAATCATCAATGGAAGAATCTTCTACACTGAACATGGCCCAACCACCACAGCCGCCTACGGCACTCACAGCATAGACTTGTACACTGGAGAAGAGATATGGTTCATAAACAATACTGCCATAAATTTCGCGCAAGTGCTAGAGTTTGATTCACCCAACGAGCACGGAGCCCTTCCATTCTTATGGAGCACATCCGGTACAAATTGGACTATGTACGAAGCATTCAACGGAGGACAATATCTGACCGTTGCAAACGTAACTACGGGCTCAGCAATGAGACGCGGCGCGATACAATTCGGCCCAAACGGTGAAGTGCTAACTTTCACTCTGAACGCTAACGGCAAGTGGCTTGCTATGTGGAACTCAACTTTAGCTATCATAGGCAACGCTTCTATTACTTCTAATGACTATTGGAGCCCTTCAAAAGGCTCCGTCATAGATGGCCGAAGAGGAATACAATGGAACGTGTCAATACCGACCCTGCCGGCGGGCACAACCATTTGGCAGGTCAACGGGGGCTACATACTCGCAGCTTCAGTCGACTTGAATTACTATCCAGCCGTGCTTCAACAGATGGCTTTTCCAACGACCCTTAATAGAGACACATCTGGAAAGTACCCGACTTCAATTCAACCACTGTGGATCCAAAACCGAACAGACGTTTATATGGTAAATCCCAACAGTTTGGCCAAGTTCAGCAACATCCTCAACGGAATCTACACCATGTTTGACGAAGGCCAGCAAAGATATCATGCCTACAGCATCACGACAGGGCAAGAACTGTGGGTAAGTGATTCCCTCGATTCGGGTTGGGCAACATACAACGGGTACACTCAATTTCAGGCATACGGCATGCTCTATACATCAGGATTCGACGGTCACGTGCGCGCTTATAATATTACCAACGGGCAAATAGTGTGGGACTACTACTTTGGAGCCGCGGGCTACGAAACCGCATACGGCAGCTGGCCTTCTTATTCAGGCTCCATGATCGCCGACGGAAAAGTATTCATAGCAAACGATGAACACTCACCTGACAATGT
>Ga0209431_10001836_pt1 | contig 17376 bp, 19 predicted proteins | sample RifCSP13_3_FD_184021 | JGI IMG/M metagenome (GOLD analysis project Ga0209431, IMG submission 184021) | Soil microbial communities from Rifle, Colorado - Rifle CSP2_sed 13_3 (SPAdes) (version 2) | ecosystem: Environmental > Terrestrial > Deep subsurface > Rock core/Sediment | place: Rifle...
TATAGGCTCGGTCATAAATCCGGCGTGCGATGATCTTCTCTGCTTGGGTCCATTTATATTGTTCTGTCATCAAGTTTTCGCCCCACTAAAAGTCTGCCGAACGCTCAGGCTAAGCTGCGGGCACTCACGAAGTTCGCCAGGTGAGCCGTCAGCTTCAGCCTGTTGTTAGGCCTCGCCAGGATTAATTACCAATCGCTCATAACCAAATTTATCAGAAAACAGTCTATCTATATAATCAGTAAGATGAGCAAAATAGCCGTAGTATGAATTGAATATTTCTGAATTAATGAAAATAAATCTGCCATCTTCTATTACGCTTGATGCATGAATAATCTTATGGCGTACCTGTGCCAGTTCATCTAAGAATGCAAGTGGATTAAAATATTTATTCCCTTCAAACTCCATTTCATAACCCTTAAAATGGTCCTCCAGCTCCCCCGCCTTATATCCAATGCTAAATTTACTATTCATTTTGCATAATTTACCATCCCAATTTCCTCTCATCATAATATTCACGGATTTTTCTAATATATTATCTGTTTCTTTAATTTCGCCAAACGAACGGCCTAAAATATCAAACATGTAAGTTTCAAACGATCCATAAAACATAATAAATATTTGCCTATATAGAACGTTAATCCCATCATCACATAAAAATAATAATTTCCTGGCAGGTAACATTACTGATCTTCCATCAGAGGAAGCAATTTTAAAAGGTGTGTCAGGCTTTAACCCTTTCTCGGATAATATATTTCCATATCTGTTTTTACACTCCTTTAATGCCAATTCGGCTACCAACTGAAAACCAAAAATTTCATTTGCTCTTCGAAACCATATTTTTCTTTCTTGCGTACAATGAGTTTTCGGAAGAACAAATGTACTACCATCGTATGGATCAGGCACCATACCCAATGGATTTTTATGATCGTTTGCCATCCGTTCACCATTTATTCGTACTTTATACGCGGCGTAGGCCTAACGCTCAGACTAAGCTGCGGGCACTCAGGAATCTCGCCAGGTGAGCCGTCAGCTTCAGCCTGTTGTTAGCCGTTTTTCTGCCTCATAAGAACATAAATGGCTTTATGGACCCCTTGCTTGCCTTGAATATCAACTGGTTTCAATTCCACGATAGAAAATAGCCTCGAAAATAAAGATTCTATCTCCGCTTCATTTGAAAAATAGAGAACCGTACCAATTGGAGTTTTCCTATATTTTCCAACTCCACCAAATTGTGTGTTCGCCTCGCTAAAACAAACTGACATATACCGCCCTTGGATCGTTAATAATCTATAGACGTTCTCAATATATTTGTTCCTGTCTTCTGGAAATATATGATGAAGCAATTCCCAATCGTAGGCAAAATCATATTTGCTCTTAATATCCGACATATTCCCAAGAACGTCTGCTTCAATAAATTCGCATTTGACGCCGGCCTTTTGCGCTAATATCCTTGCTATATCAATAGCTTTATCCGATATATCTACTCCAGTAGCATTAAACCCTATTTTTGAAAAATATCGTATATAGTTCCCCACCCCACACCCTAATTCAATTATTTTGCACGGAGATAATATTTTTGACCGCACTAAATCTTGCAATATGCTCGGAAAAGTCTCAATGTTCCATGGGATATTATTTAGATCTTTGTTGCTATATATCTTGTTCATTTGTTCCTTGATCATGTCATTCCTCAATGGAAAATACGGCTAACGCTCAGGCTAAGCTGCGGGCCGTCGTAGAAACGTTGCCGGAGCCGTCAGCTTCAGCCTGTTGTTAGGCTCCTCGATTAATAAAATGGTTGTAATTGTCCAAGCCAAACTTAATTATGTATTTTTGTGGTGGACGATACGTAATCCAGAAATGAATTAACTGTATAAACGTACCAAAAATAATAAGAATCCATGAGATCATCCATACTTGGTAACCATCAAGTCCAAATATTCTTTCTTCCGCCAATTGCAGATCTTTTATTCTGGTTGAAAATGATAATCGTGTGGCAAAAATTATCATGCCGATCGCCCCAATTATAATAGAAATGAACGATAAGCTTACTATGACCTTCCATGCCATGGTATTGCCTCGCCTCTCTTTATTTAATCTTCATTGAGTGAGCCTAACGCTCAGGTTAAGCTGCGGGCCGAGGGACACGCTTTTATGCCATGCGGCCCAGGATCATCAACACCTGCGGAAATGCAAAAAGCGTGAACCGAAGGAGCCGTCAGCTTCAACCTGTTGTTAGACCGCATCGTAAAAAACTTGGTTATTCACACCAGACCTCACATACATTCCCATTCCTAAGGTTTATAAATTTGGCGCTGGCACAAGCACCGTTTGCATTACCCTCAATGAACACCACCATGTCTCCCTCTTCCATGTCAAAACAATAAGTTTTTGCTTCGAATAACTCCCCATTTATTATAAATTTCTCATCATTAATAGATGTTTCTATTTCGTATTTTTCTCTTGCCATTGCTACACATGAAAACGATAGTATTAATATAATAATTATGAAACTATAAACGCATTTCATTATCGGCTCCTTCCAATAGTTATAGTTTTTCCGGAGCGGGAAAATCCTCATGCCCTGCATACATGGCAAAACCAACATAATTGGCAAACGCCACATATCCAACGCGTCCCGCATATGGAGCAAAAGAATAACTTCTCCATGATCTTTTTGATGTATTGCAGATAAGCCGATCATTAACTAATTCACCAAGATAACACCCGTCACTGCCGTATACTTCATCACCATTGAATTTTCCAACGTGGCGTCCATCTTGCGTCCAAAGGTCTTCGCCATCACGGTAACCAAAATATTCTCCACCCCACCTCCACAGCGATTGCATGGGATCCTCCGCAATAAGTCGGTCTAACGCTCAGGCTAAGCTGCGGGCACTCAGGAAGTTCGTCAGGTGAGCCGTCAGCTTCAGCCTGTTGTTAGCTGGCACCTATTCTTGATCTTTATCATCGACGGTTTCGATAATTCCAGCTCTATCCAGGTATTTTTCTATTGCCGGATTCATTACAAACATGCCTTCATGTATATTTTGTCCAATGACGCCACCGACAAGTGCTACTGCTGCGTGGAACACTTCTACTGCATCACATGGCAGCCTATCGTGATCTTGTGACCATAGATGTAGGTACCGTTTTCTAGCTAATCGTATTGTGTCAAAATACTTTTTTGTTTCATCATTAATAATATTATAAACCTTAAGTATTTTAATCCGCCGATCTTGACCTAGTTTTTCAAATTCACTACCAAACAGCGCCTCCTGATCTGTTTTATCCATAATTTTGTTGTTAATTTTAAAATCAGAAATATCATAAATAAGCATTGCCACCATTTCAGCAACCATTCCACAAAGTGATATAGTCCCTATATAATTGCCAACCATATATCCGGACTTTGCATGCCTAAGAGGCCACACGAGCTTTTCTAGAATCCGTTCTTCGTAGGGTACAGCAAAAAGACGAACTTTCTCTGTGCTTATCTCACGATACCTCGAAATCAAATCTTTTATATCAATCGACAGTTCAGGTGTGCAAAGAAACTGAACGATTGTCTCATGGGAGATAGGATCCTTTATGGTAGACGCCCACGGCTCATCGACATGGATGAACTGTAGCGGATTTATGAAAGCCTTAATTAGTCTACCCTTGGCCACTCTTCATTCTCCTGTCCAGCTAACGCTCAGGCTAAGCTGCGGGCACTCAGGAAGTTCGTCAGGTGAGCCGTCAGCTTCAGCCTGTTGTTAGATGGCATATTTTTCCATTTGAACAAATGCCCATTCATCACGTTCATATTGATCTATGGTCTCTAAAACAGGACATGCGATTTCATGAAGAACAGAGTGAACCAAAAATTTATAATCTGTATCCAAGCGTGATACTTCTGATGATAATCCTATACATTCCATATATCCTTTTGATGAACTGATCATAATATCTGTTATTTCTTCAACGAACACAATTTCTCTAGTGCCATCCCCCTTACATATACATTTTGCAATCCTAAATGGATTTTTCTCTTCATGTCCTTCTTTAGAACACCACTCCTGAATATTCGACACAATTATTAATGATTCTTTTGGAATATCATAATCGGTCAGCATCTTCTCAATCATTATTTTATGTTCACGTACGCGTATCATATTTTTTTCTGCCCATCTAACGCTACGCTTAAGCTGCGGGCCGAGGGGCGCGCTTGTTGCCCCCGGCCAGGATTCTCGCCACCGCCAAGCAAGAAGCGTGAACCGCAGGAGCCGTCAGCTTCAAGCGATTGTTAGGCCCCTTTGATTGAATGCTCCTCTTTGGCCTATATGCTGTGGATCCTATCGCCCTGTTTGATGCCTTTATGCTGTTCGAGCGCGGCAAGTTCGCACGCGATCGCTGACCTCACAACAATTCGCAGCACGCATTCACATTCGCATAGGTCATCAACTTTGCTTCCCCTGCTTGCCGCCAAACAAATGCTCAAATAGGATCTTATGCTCTGTTTTTTGCAGGCCTAACGCTCAGGCTAAGCTGCGGGGCCTCATGTTTTTCGGCGGGCAGCCGTCAGCTTCAGCCTGTTGTTAGGTGGCAACATTTATATTAATAAATAGCTTATAATAATAAATACTAGAATTTTGGCTCATAAATTTGGTCGATTAATATTTTTATTTTACCTTGCTCATAAAAACCATTTGAATTTATATAACTTAAAATCTCATTGGATTTATTATCACAAATTCGAACGACACCATTAAGGATGGTATCCCTGGCCCCATCCCCCCTACCATAAAGTAAAACCACATTATCTGGCAAGTATATGTCTTTGTATAATGGCAGTGTTCTGTCTACGTACGATTTATGATTACTCATATCATGATCAGTTATAATACAAATCCTTTTCCCTCTATTTCGAGGATCACGATATAACTCACTTAGCATCTGCATCCATCCAAACTTTTCCGGATGCAAATCAGGCGGACAATTTCGAAACAATATCACCCCGTGGCTTGGAAACTCTATGTTGCAAAAGCCATCCTCAGATACGCCTTGAATGTCACAATGAATAATATACGCCGCCGAAATATAATCACTCCCGATTACGCTTGTATTAGTATCGACGCCAATGACAAGATCAAATGATGAGGTTAAATAACGGTGTAAATCTGCTTCATTTGCAATTACTTTGCCCTGCACACGAGTGATTACTTTTTCTTTACCCGATTCGCCAATATAGTGACTCTGCGAAATAACTGCCTTAGGCTGAATTATATTTCTTTCTTGATCTAACCCTACAAACTCCATTTTATCTTTATCGTAATGAAGGCCACTCAGAGGAACAGGGGAACCCACCAAGACAACTCGCTGCCGTGGATTTTTATTTCCACAACATTTTTTATATTTCATACCACTCCTGCAAGGGCACGGATCATTTCTACCAATCTTCTTCATATTCTTTCCATCTATCAGGCCAACCTAACGCTCAGGCTAAGCTGCGGCGCGAATGCTTGCCGCATACCATAAAGTGATTGAAGCACAGGCGGCTGAGCGCCGTCAGCTTCAGCCTGTTGTTAGGAGGCCTCAATATATTTGCCTTTTATCATTATTTGTTTTGATGTCGTCATAATAGGACCTTGCAGTTTCAATAAATTCCTCGGCCTTCATTAAATAGGGTATGGCCAATGTCTCTAAATAATATTTAAGTTTTTCAATCGCACCAATATGAATTTAACCTCAAAAGGTCCTCCTAACGCTCAGGTTAAGCTGCGGGCACTCAAGATTTTCCCAAGGTGAGCCGTCAGCTTCAACCTGTTGTTAGACTCAATTTGCATTTTTCTTCATAAGCTTGAATACGACGTATTCTGTAATATTCTTTGAGTTAATAGTTTTATTGTCTTTCTTACACCAACTTATAACGTCTTGAATATCAATTTCCACTTCTTCAACAGTCAATCCAGAATCAATCAATGTCTTCCTTAAATTAATTGCATTGTTTAACCATTCTTCGTATGTATTTTCAATATCATTAGGGTTCTCTATTACTTGCCTTAATATAAACCATTGCTCTTTCTTGTACCATGCGATCCCAATGACTTTGTCACTATTTCTCTTCATAATTATTGTTCTTAATGCTCCTTTAAATAATAACTGAGTCTAACGCTCAGGCTAAGCTGCGGGCACTCAGGATGTTCGCCAGGTGAGCCGTCAGCTTCAGCCTGTTGTTAGGCAGTACTTAATCTTCCTTCTCTCCAATAGTAATATCAGGTACCTTTTCTATTTCATCATCAGGAACAAACACAATCCGCATCCCCCACCCCGCATGAACCGTCATCATTCGCCCGAATTCTTTTAGAGATAATTCATGGCCATCAATTTCTACAACAAGTTCTCCATTTTCGTCGTCATGCACCAAACATCGTAGAACATCTCCTCGCGGAACCCATTGAGTACACCTTTTAGAATATTTCATTTGTGGTTTACCTGGCGGTATTTCGACAGCAACATGATGATACTGTGCGGCGAATTTGTTTCTTTTTTCAATAATATGATTGTGAAGATCTAATATGTCTTGATCTGTCATTCCATTTATTTTAGGACCTATCGTTAAGTGAACTCCACCAATAGCAGGATTTTTGTAATTAATTATCGCACTTTCTCCTTTACGAGATATTTTTACAGCATGCATTGTCGCGATAATAGGTTTTTTGGGGCGCGCCATTTCCCTAATGCCTTTCAGAAATAATTGTATTTCCGAACTATATATCCCTATCTGCCTAACGCTCAGGCTAAGCTGCGGGCACTCAGGAACCTCGCCAAGTGAGCCGTCAGCTTCAGCCTGTTGTTAGGACGCGTTTAATACTATTTTCCTATATTACTTTGATTAAGTCTTTCCAACCTTTCCAGCGTTGACGATCTAGCTCCTTTTTTATTTCATCAATATATTTATCCTCTCTTTCTTGAGAGGCTTTCCACACTGTTATCGCAGAATTTACGATTGAATCGACTGATACAGGTGTGATTAACTGTGGAATAGCACTCGCAGTTTTTCCCCTCCCGTCACTACTCATTTCTATAAGAGATCTCACAGCAGCATGTAAGTCATTAACCGCTACTACAACTTGCTCGACATCTTTAGTCATATCTTCTGAGTCTATTTTTCTAATAGTAAAACTAAACTTCAATTTATCTATAAATGAATTCGCTTGTGCCGCCGCCCGCCCATATTTTTCTTGAACATATGGATTATCCTTAGAATTTGCTAGTGACATAGTTACATAAAGTTCTGCGAGCTCACGTTGGAACGATATATTCTCAATAGCTTGAGTTAAATTCTTTTCTGTTACTCCGTATTTGGATATATTTCTAGGAGCCGTACAACTGGTAATACCAATACATATAAACATCATGCACAATCTAAATACCCATTTTCTGTTCATAATAACCTCCTTAATTGGTCACTTTAGATTCAGTTAAAATTCTTAATAAATTGGCTAATCTATGCGTCCTAACGCTCAGGCTAAGCTGCGGGCACTCACGAGTTTCGCCAGGTGAGCCGTCAGCTTCAGCCTGTTGTTAGACGGCATAAAATAATCGAATTATAAATCCTTTCTGAAATAGTGCAGTAAATAGAGACTGATGCCTATAATAATCAATATTGGAAAACATATTATTGCTATTTTTATTAATTCGATTTTACTGGCGTAATAGGCTTCTTGAACTGTGAATTGCTTTGGAAAGAATGACTTAAGATAATGAATTTCTTCAATAGAATGCCAACAAACTCCAGAAATTACGGCAAGGCCAACGGCTGTTATTGCTATGGTTAATATATTATTGGCTCTTTTCATTTCTCACCATAATTGTCCGTCTAACAGTTGATTAGACGGAGCGGGCTGGGACAGGTGCCCAGCCCGGGCCGTAATGTTCCTTCTTAGACAGTGCGGGATGGAGGTGGTGGTGGACCGTGCTGTATAGCATGGTCCTTGCTGGGTTCCTTGGGAAACGGAAGGAGGAATTCCCATGGGGACCGATTTCGACGAGGGTGGCCGGGGAGCACCCCCGGAGCCGTGGGCAGTGCCGTTCCGCAAAGCTCTCAGCCTGCGGGGTCGTCCCGAATCGCGTCTGAAGTGGTATTTTATCTGGGCAAGACGATTCGCCGCCTACCTTTCGGGCGGGGCGCTTCACCTGGCATCTCTCGAGGATGCCGAGGGGTTCCTTTCCACGCTTTCCTCCTCCCCCGGTATAGGGGCTTGGCAGGTGGAACAGGCAACGGATGCCCTGACCATACTCCTTGGAAGTGTATTCGGTCAAGAGTGGGCCCGTACGCTCCGTATTCCGGCCGCTCCTGCGCCCCCGGATGTTCCGCTCCCCAATGGGGAGGGACCGGTCGAACGCTTGCGGTACGCCATTCGATGCCGGCGCTATTCGATACGCACCGAAGACTCATACGTTTTTTGGGTGAACCGCTTCCTCGCATTCTGCCGGGATAGGAGCGTCGAACAGGATGGAGACGCCGTTCGGGCGTTCCTCGAGCGGTTGGTCATCGCGGAACAGATGTCGGCAGCGACGCAGGGGCAGGCGCTCAACGCGCTCGTCTTCTACTTCAAGCATGTCGTCGGTACGCCCTTCGGAGATCTCGGGGAGTTCCAACGGTCGAAACGCCCCCGGAAGTTGCCGGTCGTATTGAGCAGGGAGGAGGCCCGGCGTCTGCTGGATGCCGTCGAGGATCCATACCGTCTTCCCGCGGCGTTGCTGTACGGAGGCGGTCTCCGCCTTATGGAAGTGCTTCGGCTGCGGGTGAAGGACATCGACCTGGAACGCCGGCAAATCGCGGTCCGGGACGGGAAAGGACAAAAAGACCGGGTGACGGTCCTCCCCGAACGGTGGCGGGAACGGCTCGCCGCCCATCTTGTCGAAGTCCGGAAGATCCATGCCCGGGACCTGGAACTCGGCTATGCCGGGACGACCTTCTGGCCAGCCCTCGAACGCAAATACCCTGGCGCGCCCTGCGAGTGGCCCTGGCAGTATATCTTTCCCGCCTCCCGGCTATACGTCGATCCGGCCAGTGGAAAAACACGGCGCCACCACCTCCACGAAACCGCCCTGCAGAGAGCCGTCCGGTTCGCCGCACGCAAGGCGGATATTGCGAAGCCCGTCGGGTGCCATACGCTGCGGCACTGCTTCGCCACCCACCTGCTCGAGTCCGGAGCGGATATCCGCACCGTGCAGGAACTGCTCCGGGAGGCGTTGGCGGGCTCGCCGGACGTCGTCGAGAAAAGGATGTTCGGCGGGATCGCGTTCATGGTCCGGGGCAACATGTGCTGCGGGGTGATCGGCGACCGCCTCATGCTCCGGGTGGGACCGAAGGGGTACGATACCGCCCTGTCCCGCCCTCACGCGAAGCCGATGGATTTTACGGGAAGACCCATGAAGGGCATGGTCTACATCGAGCCCGCGGGGTTCGCATCACCGCGGGACCTGAAGGCGTGGATCGGAAGGGCGATGGAGTTCGCGCTCTCCCTCCCGCCGAAGTAGGCGCTTCTTCCGGGCCGTCAGTACGCCACGCGCCAGAGGAAGAGGCCGTGGGGGGGAGCGTTGACCCCGGCGGCGGTACGATCGCGCGCCCGGAGGATTTCTCCTACATGATCCGCGGAATGTTTCCCCTTCCCCGCGTTCACCACCGTTCCGACGATGTTGCGCACCATGTGGCGCAGGAAGCCGGGCCCGGCCACGTCGATGGAGAACAGGCCCGGGATGTCGTGCTTTGCTACCTCCGCGCGGGAAACCGTGCGAACCGGAGACAGCGCCGTGCACCCCTGCCCGCGGAAGGACGTGAAGTCGTGTTCCCCCACCAGGTGGGACAGCCCCTGCCGGATCGCGTCCAGATCCAGCGGCGCCTCGATGTGCCAGGCGTACCGGGAGAGGAACGGCGAATCGACGGGGGAAAGGTAGAGAAAATACCGGTACTCCTTCTCCGTCGCGTGGCGCCTCGCGTCGAACGTCTCCGGAACCGCAGTCGCGGACAGGATGCGGATATCGGGAGGGAGAAGGGCGTTTCCGCCGTGGACGACCGTCTCGAGGTCCCGCTTCCCGGCGTCGGCGAAATCGACGACCTGCTCCCGGGCGTGAACGCCTGCGTCGGTGCGCCCGGCCGCCCGCAGGCGGACCGGCTCCTGGAGGATTCTCGCGAGCGCCGCCTCCATCACCGCCTGGACCGTCGTCCCGTTCGGCTGGACCTGCCACCCGGCGTACTGCGTGCCGTCGTACGCGACGGCGAGCCGGATCCGCCGCGCCCGATGCGTCATGGCCGGGCGAAAAAAACGGGAGCGGAGGAAGGTCCCCCGCTCCCGGCGTCCATTGTTTCGTTCGGGGCCACGCGCTCCCCGGCGGCGGTCAGACGGCCGCGGGCTGCAGGTACTTCTGGGCCAGCACCTCGGCGATCTGCACGGCGTTGAGGGCCGCCCCCTTGCGGAGCTGGTCCCCGCAGACCCAGAGGTTCAGGCAGTTCTCTGCGCTGTCGTCCTCGCGGATCCGGCCGACGTAGCAGTCGTCCTTCCCCGCCGCGAACAGCGGCATCGGGTAGACGTTGTTCGCCGGGTCGTCCATCACCCGGCAGCCGGGGAACTTCGCGATCAGCTCCCTCGCCTTCTCCCGCGTGATCTTCTTCGCGAACTGGGCATTGATCGAAATCGAGTGGGCGGTCAACACCGGCACGCGCACGGTGGTGCAGGTGACGCGCAGGTCGGGGATCCCCATGATCTTGCGCCCCTCGTTCGTCATCTTCATCTCTTCCTTGGTGTACCCGTTCTCGAGGAAGGCGTCGATGTGGGGAATGACGTTCAAGGCGATCTGGTGCTTGAACGCCGACACCTCGAGCGGCTCCCCCTTGGCGTACGCCTTCGTCTGCGCGATCAGCTCCGCCATCGCCTTGGCTCCCGCTCCGGAGGTCGCCTGGTACGACGACGCCACGACGCGCTTCAGGGTGCCGTAGTCGTGCAGCGGCTTGAGCGGCATGATCGCGATGATCGTCGTGCAGTTCGGGTTCGCGATGATCCCGCGCTGCCGGTACTGCGCGATCGCCTGCGGGTTGATCTCGGGGACCACCAGCGGGATGTCGGGCTCCATCCGGAAGGCGGAGGAGTTATCCACCACCACCGCGCCCGACGCCCACGCCGAGGGGGCGAACTCCTTGCTGCGCGATGCGCCGGCGGAGAACAGTGCGATGTCGATGTCCTTGAACGAATCCTTCGAAAGAAGCTCCACCGGCAGCTCCTCGCCGGCGAACTTCAACCGCTTGCCGACCGACCGCTCGGATGCAAGAAGGCGCAGGTTCCGGATCGGGAACTTCCGCTCCGCCAGGATCTGCAGGAAGACATCGCCCACCGCGCCGGTCGCGCCGGCGACGGCCACGTTGAACCGCTTGCCGCTCATCGCGTCACCTCGTCTGGAATTGGTTCAGGACGGCTTCCCGGACCCGGTCGCCCATCTCGGTCGTTCCGACCTTTTTCCCCTCGCCCTCGCGGTAGATGTCGCCCGTCCGGTACCCGTCGGCGAGGACCCGCTCCACCGCCTTCTCGATCCGGGAGGCTTCCGCGGGCATATCAAACGAATATTTTAACATCATCGCGACGGAAAGTATCGTCGCGAGCGGGTTGGCGACCCCCTTCCCCGCGATGTCGGGTGCGCTCCCGTGGATCGGCTCGTACAACCCGACCTTCCCCCCGAGGGACGCCGACGGCAGCATCCCGATCGACCCGGTGATCATCGACGCCTCGTCGGTGAGGATGTCGCCGAAGAGGTTCGTCGTCACCACCACGTCGAACTGCCTCGGATTGCGGATGAGCTGCATCGCGCAGTTGTCCACCAGCATGTGGGAGAGCGCCACGTCGGGGTACTCCTTCGCCCCCACTTCGGTCACCACCCTGCGCCACAGCTCCGTCGCCTCGAGGACATTCGACTTGTCCACCGAGGTGACCTTCCGGCTCCGCTTGCGCGCCAGGTCGAACGCCACTCGGGCGACCCGCTCGATCTCGGGCCGGGTGTAGATCTCCGTGTTGATCCCCGTCTCCACGCCGTCGATCATGAACACGCCGCGCGGCTCACCGAAATAGATCCCGCCCGTCAGCTCGCGCACCACCATCAGGTCGATCCCCTCGACCAGCTCCCGGCGCAGCGGGGACGCGCCGAGCAGCGGGGCGAACACGACGGCGGGGCGCAGGTTCGCGAACAGCCCCAGTTCCTTGCGTAAGCCCAGGAGCGCCCGCTCGGGGCGGACGGCGAACGGGAGGGGATCCCACTTCGGCCCGCCCACCGCTCCGAGCAGTACGGCGTCGGACGCCTTCGCCAGGGCGAGGGCCCGGTCCGGCATGGGGGTCCCGTGGGCGTCGTAGGCGCAGCCGCCGAGCTGCTCCTCCTCCGTCTCGAACATCGGCTTCCCCGCCGCCTGCTCGATGATCCGCAGGACGGACAGCCCCTCCCGGACGACCTCCGGCCCGATCCCGTCGCCTGGGAACACGCAGATTTTCCGCACCGCCATCAGGTCCCCTTCTTCCTCTTCGCGATGTAGTTGAGGAGCCCCCCGGCGGCCAACAGCTCCCGCATGAACGGCGGCACGGGGGCGAACCGGTACTCGGTCCCCTTCGTCTCGTTCCGCAGCACGCCCCCCTCCATGTCGACCGAAACCCGGTCCCCCGCGTCGATCCCGTCGACCGCCTCGGTGGACTCGAAGATCGGCAGGCCCATGTTGAAGGCGTTCCGGTAGAAGATCCGGGCGAACGAGCGGGCGATCACCGCCGAGGCGCCCGACGCCTTGATGGCGATCGGGGCATGCTCCCGCGAGGACCCGCACCCGAAGTTCTTCCCCGCGACGATGAAGTCGCCCGGGGACACCTTCGACGCGAACGCGGCGTCGATGTCCTCCATGCAGTGCCGGGCGAGCTCCGCCGGGTCGGAGGTGTTCAGGTACCGCGCGGGGATGATGACGTCCGTGTCGACGTCGTCCCCGTACTTCCACGCCTTCCCCTTGAGTTGCATGCCTGCGCTCCTACGCGGTCAGCGGGACACTCTTGGTTCAACCCCGGGCGGAGGGTTAGAGTGTCCTGCGCCAGTTACCCAAGTTCGTCTGGGCCGCCGATGCGGCCCAGTACCGCGGAAGCCGCCGCCACGGCCGGGTTGGACAGGTACACCTCGCTCTCGGGGTGCCCCATCCGGCCGACGAAGTTCCGGTTCGTCGTCGAGATCGCCCGCTCCCCCGCAGCGAGGATCCCCATGTGGCCGCCGAGGCACGGTCCGCAGGTGGGAGTGGAGAAGGCCGCCCCCGCCGTGACGAACTCCTCCATCAGCCCTTCCCGCATCGCCTGCAGGTAGATCTCCTGGGTGGCGGGAAGGATGATCATCCGCACGCCGTCGTGGACCTTCCGCCCCCGGATCACCGCCGCAGCGCTGCGCAGGTCCTCGATCCGCCCGTTGGTGCACGATCCCACCACGACCTGGTCGATCGGGACGTCCCCCACCAGCGACAGGGGCCGGGTGTTCTCCGGCAGGTGCGGGAACGCCACCACCGGCTCGAGCGTCGACAGGTCCACGGCGAACTCCTCCTCGTACCGTGCGTCGGGGTCGGCCGTGACGACCTCGTACTTCCGCTTCGCCCTCCCGTCGGCGTACGCTTTCGTCGCCGCGTCGAACGGGAAGATCCCGTTCTTCGCCCCCGCCTCGATCGCCATGTTGGTGATGGTGAAACGCCACGCCATCGGCAGGTGCGCGATCCCGTCGCCCGCGTACTCCATCGCCCGGTAGAGCGCGCCGTCCACGCCGATCTCGCCGATGATGTGCAGGATCACGTCCTTCCCCTCGACCCACTTTCCCGGCCGGCCCGAAAGGACGACCCGCAGCGTCTCGGGGACCTTGAGCCACACCTCCCCCGAGAGCATCGCCGCCGCGAGGTCGGTGCTCCCCACGCCGGTGGAGAACGCGCAGAGGGCGCCGTAGGTGCACGTGTGGCTGTCCGCGCCGATCACGAGGTCGCCGGGGACGACCAGCCCCTCGTCCGGAAGCAGGACGTGCTCGATCCCCATCCGGCCGACCTCGAAGTAGTTCACGATGCCGAACTCCCTCGCGAACTCGCGCATCATCTTGACCTGTTCGGCGCTCTTGATGTCCTTGTTCGGCGCGAAGTGGTCGGGCACCAGGGCGATCCGGTTCCGGTCGAACACCGCCCGGGCCCCCAGCGACCGGAACGCCTGGATGGCGATCGGGCTGGTCACGTCGTTGCCGAGGGCGAGATCGACCTTCGCCAGGATCAGCTCTCCCGGCGCGACGACGTCCTTCCCCGCGTGCCTGGCGAGGATTTTTTCAGTGAGGGTCATGCCCATGGATCGGCTTCTCGCTTTCGGTGCGCTTCTTCCCACGGGCCCGTCGGACCGCCGCGACCACCTCCCCCACCGGCCCGGAGACGATGTACGCGGAGGAGCAGATGAAGATCATCACCTGTGGCTCCGCGGCCAGCAGCAGCGCGAGGAAGACGAACACCACCAGGGTATTGAACGGGCGGCGCCGGAACGGTTCCAGGTCCTTGAACGAGTTGAATTTGACGGTGCTCACCATGAGGAAGGCGAGCACGTAGATCGTGAGAAGGACGGCGAAGTGCTTGAAGCTCCCGGACCCGCCCAGGTAGTAGAAGAGCAGGATCATGGAGGCGACGAAGACCGCCGCCGCCGGGATGGGGAGCCCGTTGAACTGCCCCTTCTCCACCGTGGTGATCTGGACGTTGAAGCGCGCGAGGCGAAGCGCCCCGCAGATGAGGAAGAGGAACGCCGCCAGCCACCCCCACCGGCCGAACGCGGAGAGGGCCCACCCGTACACGAGGAACGCCGGAGCGACGCCGAAGGTGACCAGATCCGCAAGGGAGTCGTACTCGACGCCGAATCGCGTGGTCGTGTGGGTCATCCGGGCGACGCGGCCGTCGAGGCCGTCGAGGATGGCGCCCACGACGATCCCGATCGCCGCCTTCTCGAAGTTGCCGTTGTACGTGGAGGCGATCGAGTGGAATCCGGCGAACAGGGAGCCCGACGTGATCAGGTTCGGCAGAACGTAGACGCCCCGCCGGAGTCCGTCGCCCCCGCGCCACTCCCCGCGCCTCACGGGAAGACTCCGATCACGCTTTCCCCGGCGCGGACGCGGTCCCCGGAGGCGACCGACAACCGCGCGTCCGCCGGGAGGTACACGTCGACCCGGGAGCCGAACCGGATCATCCCCACCCGTTCTCCCTGGCGCACCGCATCCCCCTCCTTGAGGTCGCACACGATCCGGCGGGCGATCATCCCCGCGATCTGGACGTAGGTCACCGTGCGCCCCCCGGGCGTGGCGATCTCCACGCCGTTCTGCTCGTTCATCAACGAGGCCTTGTCGACGCTGGCCACGTGGAACGCCCCCTTGTGGTACCGGACCGACGCCACCCGCCCCGTCACCGGCGCCCGGTTCACGTGGACGTCCAGGGGCGACATGAAGACGCTGATCTTCTTGCCGGGTTGCGCAGCGTATCGCCCCGGCGGGCATTCCCCCGCATAGACGATTCTACCATCCGCCGGGGAGACGATGACCCCCGGCCCCGGAGGCGGCGTCCGGTCGGGGTTGCGGAAGAACCAGAGGGAGAAGAGGGCGAAGAGAAGCCCGAGCGCCGCGAGGGGGATCCCTCTCGGCCAGAGGAGGGCCACGACGATCGCGAACGCCGCCCCCCCGAAGACGAAGGGCCACCCTTCCGGTGCGAGCACCGGGCCCTCCCTCCCGCTCAATTCTTCGATTTGTCGACCAGGCGCCCCTTCGACAGCCACGGCATCAACGCCCGGAGCCGGCGGCCGACCTCCTCGATCGGGTGCTCCTCGCCGCGGCGCGTGAGGGCGTTGAAGACGGGGCGGTTCGCCTGGTTTTCCAGCATCCATTCCTTCGCGAAGGAGCCGTCCTGGATCTCATCGAGGATCCGCTTCATCTCGCGCTTCGTCTCTGCGCTGACCACCCGGGGGCCGCGCGTCAGGTCCCCGTACTGCGCCGTGTTGCTGATCGAGTACCGCATGGTGGAGATCCCGCCCTCGTAGATGAGGTCGACGATGAGCTTCAGCTCGTGGACGCATTCGAAATACGCCATCTCCGGGGAGTACCCCGCCTCGACCAGCGTTTCGTACCCCGCCATCACCAGCGCCGTGGCCCCGCCGCACAGGACGGCCTGCTCCCCGAACAGGTCGGTCTCGGTCTCCTCCCGGAAATTCGTCTCGATGACGCCCGCGCGCGCCGCGCCGATCCCCGCCGCGTAGGCGAGCGCCACGTCCTTCGTGTTCCCCGCGGGATCCTGGTGGACGGCGATCAGGGCCGGCACCCCCTCCCCCTTCACATACTGGGCGCGGACGAGATGCCCGGGCCCCTTCGGGGCGACCATGAAGACGTTCGTGTCGGGCCGCGGGACGATCTGCCCGTAGTGGATGTTGAATCCGTGGGCGAACATCAGGTAGGCGCCCTTGCGCAGGTTCGGTCCCACCGACGCGCGGTAGATGCCCCCCTGGAGTTCGTCGGGCAGGAGCATGACGACGATGTCGGCTTTCTTCACCACCGTGGCGGCGTCCGCGACATCGAACCCGGCGTCCCTGGCCTTCTTCTCGTTCGGTCCGCCGGAAACCTCTCCGACGATGACGGAAAACCCGCTCTCCTTCAGGTTGTTCGCGTGGGCGTGTCCCTGGCTGCCGTATCCGAGGATCGCGATCGTCTTCCCCTTGAGCAACTTCATCTTTGCGTCCTGCTCCCGGTACATGGTGACCATCTTCTCTCCCTCCGTTTCTTCGTTCTTCGGAATCCTGTCGTGTCTCCCGCGGGCCCTACATTCCGCGGGCGATGGCGATCTTGCCGGTCCGCACGATCTCCCGGATGCCGAGGGGGCGCAGCATCTGGAGGAACGCCTGCACCTTCCCCTCGCCCCCCGTCATCTCGATCGTGTAGCAGCGGGGCGCCACGTCGACGATCCGGGCGCGGAAGATGTCGACCAGCCGCAGCACCTCGGGTTTCCCCTCCCCGTCGGCGTTCACCTTGACGAGCACGAGTTCCCGGTCGACCGTGTCGACGCCGGTGAAGTCGATCACTTTCAGGACCGGGACGAGCTTGTTCAACTGCTTCAGGATCTGTTCGACGATCTGGTCGTTCCCGCTGGTGACGAGCGTCATCCGGGAGACCTTCGGGTCCATCGTCTCCGCCACGCAGAGCGACTCGATGTTGAACCCGCGGCCCGAGAACAGGCCGGAGACGCGGCTCAAGACCCCGAACTCGTTCTCCACCAGGACGGAAATCGTGTGGCGCATCGCGTTTCTCCCCTTCCCGGCCGGCCGCTATCAGACCAGCAGC
>Ga0209431_10001839_pt1 | contig 17358 bp, 17 predicted proteins | sample RifCSP13_3_FD_184021 | JGI IMG/M metagenome (GOLD analysis project Ga0209431, IMG submission 184021) | Soil microbial communities from Rifle, Colorado - Rifle CSP2_sed 13_3 (SPAdes) (version 2) | ecosystem: Environmental > Terrestrial > Deep subsurface > Rock core/Sediment | place: Rifle...
AATTTGTAATTGAACATGGTTCAGTATGAAGCGGATGGATTCCAAACATAACAATCTCTATTATAAAGGGGGAATTATCTTAAGTTTTAAAAACCATATATAGCCTTTTCTTGTAGTTCATATCTAATATCATAACCTTTGGTTTGGCACAACAATATACAGCTTGATTGATTAGTAACCATAACTTGGTTAGTAGCTAATCTTTTCGTATCTACACTTTCTTTCTATCTACCCGAAAATAAAGGGAACTTTTTATTTGGCACCCTCCTTGCCAGTTAATGGCACTCTACGATCTGAAACCAAACTAAGGAGGAAGATAATCAAATGAAATACCTGGCATGGACTTTGTTAGCCGATTTAGCTATAGGCTTACTATTTTTAGGGTTAGGGGCAATTGCAAAGGAGCCCAAGACAACCATACGCGTAGGTCATTTCCCCAATGTAACCCATGCCCAAGGTGTAATCGGACAGGCAAACGGGTGGTTCGAGAAAGCTTTGGGAAAAGATACAAAGATCGAGTGGAAGATATTTAATGCTGGTCCATCAGCGATTGAGGCATTATTTGCTGGAGAGCTTGATCTCACGTATATAGGTCCAAATCCAGCGATTAACGGTTATGTAAAATCTAAAGGAGAAGCTCTTCGCATTGTTGCTGGGGCAGTAAGTGGCGGCGCAGGGCTTGTTATTAGGGCAGATTCAGGTATAAATACTGTGAAAGATTTTGATGGCAAGAAGATTGCGTCTCCACAGTTGGGTAACACTCAAGACGTAGCGCTTCGAGGCTGGCTTAAAGATAATGGTTATGAGGTAAAAGAAAAGGGTGGCACCGTGCAGGTTATCCCTCTAGCAAACCCAGATCAATTGACTTTATTTCTCAAAAAAGAAATTGATGGAGCGTGGACGATCGAACCCTGGGTTTCAAGGCTGATACTAGAAGGTGGCGGAAAGCTTTTCTTAGATGAAAGAGAAATTTGGCCTGACGGGAAGTTTGTTACTACCCACCTTATTGTCAGCACAAAGTTTCTAAAAGAACATCCGGATTTAGTTAAAAAATGGATAGCAACTCATGTAGAACTTACAGAGTGGATAAACAAAAACCCCGAAGAGGCAAATAAGCAACTTAACGAAGAGATAAAAAAAGAGACGGGGAAAGCCCTGCCCCAAAACGTTCTTGATGAATCATTGAAAAGAATAGGTGTTACCTACGACCCAATTGCAAGCTCTCTTTATAAGTCGGCACGTTGGGCCTTCCAACAAGGATTCCTGGGTAAAGAGCAGCCAGACCTATCAAACATTTATGATCTAACCTTGTTAAACGAAGTGCTATCAAAGAAAGGGCTTCAACCTATAAAGCTGGATGTTAAAACGCAAGCGGTGAAAAATGATTAAGGGAACGCATCAATTGGTACAAACTGAAGAGTTAAAAAATTTTGATAAATTAAAACCGAACAAGATAATCGATGTTCGAGGAGCAGTATGCCCTCATCCACTCAATTTGATTAGAGATTCGATAATAAGCCTTAAGGACAAAGAAATCCTTCAGGCTATATGTGATCACGAGCCCACAGCCAAGGAAAACGCTCCCAGATTCTGCACACGAAGGGGTTACCCACTTCAGGTTACCGAACAAAACGGCGTCTGGGAGATTTTTATTCAAAAGATTGAAAAAACACAGCCAAGGCTTCGGGTGTTAAATGTGTCAAAGGTATTCAAGACGAATCATGGAAAGGTCAATGCTCTAGATAATGTCAATCTGACCATTCAAGAAGGGGAATTTGTTTGTATTGTTGGTCCTTCTGGGTGCGGTAAGTCTACGCTCCTAAATTTAATTGCAGGACTTGACAAACCCACGCAGGGTGAAATTTGGTCAAACGGAAATCTCGTCACTGGACCTGGTTCTGACCGTGTTGTTGTGTTTCAAGAGGGTGCGCTTTTCCCCTGGCTTACAGTGATGCAAAATGTCGAATTTGGTCTTAGATTGCGCAATGTTGCTCATAATATACGGAGAACCCTTGCACTTGATTACCTGAAACTCGTAGGGCTTGATGAAAAATTTCACAACTCTTTTATCCACCAACTATCAGGGGGTATGAAACAGCGTGTGGCAATAGCTAGGGCTTTAGTTATGGAACCAGCGATTCTGCTCATGGATGAGCCCTTTGCGGCACTGGATGTTTATACACGGGAAACACTTCAGGAAGAGCTACAAAACATCTGGACTGAATCACATAAAACTATTGTTTTTGTCACACATAACGTTCAAGAAGCTGTCCTTCTTGGAGATAGAGTGGTAGTTTTTGCAAGAAACCCGGGACGAGTAAAAGCTGAATACGAGATTGACATTGCAAGACCGAGAAAAATAGATCATCCAGAGGTGTTTTTGAACACAAAGTGGATTACAGATGACCTAAGGGAAGAAATGGAAGAGTGGAACTACGAAGCCGACACAAAGAAGGTGGTTCACAGATGAGCAAGCGATTGACCAAACTAATTCTCTTCTATTTTATTCTCATAGGCCTATGGCAGGGGCTTATATCGCTCAGACTTTGGCCCGAGTATATTTTCCCATCACCATTTGGTGTATTGAAAACACTTGTTGCAGGATTGGAAGACAAAACCTTCATAATAGGCATTTTAGTCAGTATGAAGAGAATTCTTATTGGATATGGGTTCTCAATGGTAGTCGGACTGTGCATAGGTCTTCTTATAGGAAGAATAAAAACACTTGATGAAACATTTGGCTCCTTGGTTTTAGGTTTTCAAGCGCTTCCAAGCATATGCTGGCTTCCGCTAGCCCTTTTATGGTTTGGGTTGAGTGAGTATGCGATGCTTGCGATTGTTATACTTGGGTCGCTCTTTTCAATCATAATCGGTGCCGACACCGGTGTAAAAAATGTTCCTCCTATTTACATTAGAGCTGCAAAAACAATGGGAGCGAAGGAAATTCAATTGTACACGAAGGTTATTATACCAGCAGCACTCCCATCTATTATAAGTGGTTTTAAACAAGGATGGTCTTTTGCGTGGCGTTCCCTAATGGCAGCAGAACTTCTTTATGTTGGTCTCGGTCTCGGTCACCTGCTTATGATGGGTAGAGAACTCAACGATATGAATCAGGTTATAGCTGTCATGATTGTAATAATCATAATTGGAATAGTAGTAGATAGATTAATTTTTGCAAAGTTAGAGAACAAAGTCAGAGAAAGATGGGGATTAGCCTAGTGTTTAAAGTTGTCTTTATTGTATGGTTCTATTTCCTGATATGACTTAGTTTTTACTAGCTTTTCACTTCAATAACCTTCGAGGCTTTTTTCTTTGTACTTTTCACAAAAAGTAATTAGGATACTGTAAGTTGAGATTAGAAAAAAACAAGAGTAGGAGATGGAATAACAAGAAATTTCCTAGTTATGATTTAAGCTTTTTTTTGCTGACTCTTTGCTCCTTACCCCATACCGCTAAGAAATTCCAATAACGAGTATATTAGGTAATATATTTTTCTAAGTAGAGAAATGGACTATATGGTTTTTAGTATTTTTCTTATTGTAGCACTTTTTGGTTTAGTTTCGCTTATATTCGGACTCCCGGGGAATTTTATTATTCTTGCAGATTCTCTTCTATACGGTTGGTACGGCGGGTTTAAAGAGATAACTTTTAAGGTAATTTTAATCTTAATTATTCTTGTTATCATAGGCGAAGTTTTAGAATATGGACTTGGAATACTCGGAGCAAAAAAGCGTGGGGCGACTAAAGGTGCAATTATCGCTTCAATTATAGGTGGAATCGCTGGTGCTATAATTGGTACGCCTTTTCTATTTGGGATAGGTTCAATTATAGGTGCTTTTCTCGGAGCATTCGCCGGGGCTTTCTTTCTCGAGTACTTACAAGGAAAGGGAGTAGATCAGGCAATAGAATCGGGATGGGGAGCTTTTCTTGGAAGAGTAGGTGGAGCCATTTCAAAGGGTTTTATAGGTATAATGATGATTGTAATAACGATTGTTTCTGTAGTGAGAAATTGAAATCTGTAGGGTGCAGTTACATGCATTGGGGTCTTAAGCACATTATGGAACACGATTAGAGTCAAAGGGCTTTCTACTATAGACAGGGTTTTCTAAACCCGCCTGTCTACGCGGAACTGTAGGGGCGGGTCTTTCACCCGCCCTGTTTTCTTGGGCAACCGCAAGAGTTGCCCCTACAATATTGAGGTTCGTATACTAATTTAGGAGCTAAAATTGAAAGAAAAACTTGAAGAAATAAGGATTGAGGCTGAGAGTGAGCTAAAGAAAGCTCCTGACGAAGCTTCTCTCCAAAACGTCAAAGCGAAGTATCTCGGAAGAAAGGGAGTTATTACGGAATTTCTAAAAAGAATGCCTGAGGTTTCTGAGTCGGAAAGACCTGAGATGGGGCGTCTTATAAACGAGGTGAAGAGTTTTATCGAAAACCTATTTGAGAAAAGACTTGATGAAATAAAAGAAGAGAGAAAAACAAGTGTGCTTTTTAAAGAGCGTGTTGACATTACGCTTCCTGGTCGAGGCATTCGTCTTGGTGGGAAGCATCCAATAACTCAGGTGATGGAAGAGATTATCTCAATTTTCGAGCGAATGGGATTTGAGGTTGTAGAAGGTCCGGAAGTCGAGCTTGATTACTATAATTTTGAAGCCCTCAACATTCCAAAGGACCATCCAGCGCGTGATATGCAGGACACATTTTACATTTCAGATGAAATAGTTCTTAGAACTCACACCTCCCCAGTCCAAATCAGGGTGATGGAGAAACAAAAACCGCCTGTGAAAATAATCGCCCCAGGGAAAGTTTATAGATGTGACAGCGATATATCACATACACCTATGTTTCATCAGGTAGAGGGGCTTTTAGTTGATGAGCATGTAACGTTTGCAGATTTAAAAGGGGTACTTACTGAATTTGCAAAACTAATGTTTGGTGCAAATATAGGGGTTAGATTTAGACCGAGCTTCTTTCCTTTCACAGAACCGAGCGCAGAGGTGGATATTGAGTGCGTAATCTGCGGAGGAAAGGGATGCAGGGTTTGTAAGAACTCCAGATGGCTAGAAATACTTGGCTGCGGAATGGTAGACCCTGAGGTATTTAAAAGCGTTAATTACGACCCTGAGCGCTATACAGGGTTTGCATTTGGAATGGGCGTCGAAAGAATCGCCATGCTCAAATTCGGCATAAACGATATTAGGTTATTTTTTGAAAATGATATTAGATTCCTAAGGCAGTTTTCTTAGATTTGGGATTTTTGTCTCTGACATATTCCGAGACAGCGTCTCGGAAATTTCATATTGTGTCTGAGAAATTGGAAGCAATTCTGCACGCACTGTGTGCGAAATCCCCCGATTGATAATCTTGTGTTTTCGTGTTCTTTCTCATTTTCTGAAAGCCTTGTTTTGAAGTTTTGGCTCTCAGGCGTAACGTTATTTCTCCCTAAACCAGTAATTAGCCAAAACGGTAATAAACAAAGCCATCAGTGATATGCCGAAGAAAGATTCTGCTATATAGATAATCTTAAAGAAAGAACCCAGAGTTTGAAGGTAATTGGTATTTGCACCAAAAGTAAAAAAAGCACCTGCACTCAGTAGAAGTCCTTTTGAAACCCCGACCTTAGCTATAAAAACTATTGAGAAGATAAAGAATATGGTTAGCATATTTAGGAGAACCCGAAATGGTTTGATGCCATAACCCGCGATTAACTCAAGAAAATAGCCACCTATTTTATCTTTCCAGCCATACGCATTGTATCTGGTAATAGATTGTCTTTCTCTGTAGAAATAAAGTCTCGATTGTTTAATTACATTCCCAGCCGTATAACTCTCTTTTATTCCCTTGTATATCTCTGCAAGGTCACTGTTACTTAATTTAAAACTGTCCCCTGACATTCTTTGGGGTTTATCTATGGGTTCATTTATGATAGTTTGCTCGTCAAATTTACAGTTGAAGAATAATCTTTTAGGTATGAAACAATTTTCAAACTTAACTTCTTTAAAATCGCAGTTTGTTATACAGTGATACTCTATAAAATCACAATTTATAAATCTGGTTTTTTCCAAACTAACACCGTAGAATTCTCCAAATGCGAAAATACAGTTGACAAATTCGCAGTTTAATACTTTTGTAAAGTGGAAAATATTATTTACGAAGGTTGCATTTTTGAATTTCGAATGAGAGAAGGAGGCATAGGAGAAATCTATTGCTTCAAAGTTGTCGCCTCTAGGAAAATCTATTTCTTCTTGAAAAATATCCATTCCTTTTAAATCCCACATATCTTCTAAAAATCCTTGATCAAAAACCCTTTCTAAAAAATCTTCTCCTGCACCATTTCTTATCATCCTGAGAACTTCATCTCGAATATGTTGATTGTCGGGGTCATTCCAACGATCCTCATATTTAGTTCTATCTTTTGGATTGTATTGGGGCAATAAATATATGGGCGTAAACATATTTACTCTTTAAAATCCTTTGTTGTCTTTATCTCCTGCTTCTCGTTGCCAAGGACGTTGATGTAAATAAGAGTGATTTGGTTGGGCGAACCGTCGGCTCGCCCCTACTTTATCAATAAAAGCGAATTTCGCCTGCAGTATATCTAAAAGAGAGACTTTTTCTCAACATCGTGCCTTTATTATATGTTAGACGACCTATTTGCAGAGTATCTCCTCTAAAGTATTTCTACATCATTTAAAAAATGATAATCAAATACTTTTTCTTGGTCGTCCACGAGGTCTTTGGACAACACTAGGCGAAGTCCCGATTAATCTATTTTTTAATTCGAAATGAAAAGAAAGTAGTTTTTCGAGGTACTCATCGACAGCTCCAGTTTTATCATTATAGGCTATGGTCTCTTTCCCGATCATAAGCGCAGCATAGGCAAGTGGTGATTGCTCTGATTTTGCCATCTTTACTTCTCGTATATAATTGCGGTTCAACTCATTAATTTGAATCTTCCTCGAGAGGTATCGGCTATGTTTTGATGGTCCTTCCTCAAAAGGCCATTCCTCATAAGTAATCCTTGGACCCTCTTTTTGTACTCCAGGAGCTTTAGGCTCTCTTTTTTGCTCAAGTTCTGCAACCCGGATGTGAGCTTCTGCTTTTAAATTTCCTGATATAGCGGTCAATATTACTGGAACGGTAGTCTTTAATTTAGCAGCAAATTGAACATAGGCAGTAACAACGCTATTCTTGTCCGCTTCTGATGCTTTCAAAAACAGGCTGTTTGTTTTCAACTCTACCGAGGAAGGGTCGTTAATGCTGAGTCTTACCAAACTATTATCTGGGACTACCTTGGGGATGGAGGCTTTCAATGGAAGGCTTCCATCTTCCCCTGGTTCTATTCTAATCGAAGAGGGTATAAAATCAAATCCTTTGGGCGGTAATATTGGTTCAGGAGGTTTTCGTCCCAATCCTTCTAATAGTTCTAAGTCCTTGAATTGTTCTGTATTTAAGATTTCTCTTGCCAATTCGATAGCTTTTTTCTGAATCTCGGTTAATTTCTTTTCTGCTTCTTCCTGTTTATGATATTCAACTTCTGCTTCAATTGATGAGCGAAGTTGGTCGAGTTCATCGAGCAGACTTATCCAATCTTCATTTTCCTCAAATCCTGTTCTAGCAGGAAGAGGTTTTAGAAAATCAGCGTCGATGAATCCCTTTACGTATCCGCTCGTATAAATGCTTTCTTCCAACCCATAAGCAAACAAGGTTTTGATATCGTCAACAATAGCAACGCCCATATGGCGCATACTAACTGTCCCCTTTCGAGATGGGTCAAAATATAATTCAAGGCTGAATTTCTTGGTGCCATCCCTTTTAAATGGCCAATTTTTATAGTCTTCGCCTATTTTTGGTAGCTCTATCTTTAACGGCTTTACAGTATAGGAAACCCCTTTAGACCGAATGATAATTTCGAGTGAGCCATCCTTCAAGTAGGTGTCAAATCTTTCAGCAAATAGTTTTTGAAGCCTTTCTGGAGAAAGGGGGCCCCTTGTTTTAGTAGGATCAAATATTAGTTCAGAAATACTAATTTTAATTCCTCGTTCTAATAATCTTTCCCTTTTAAGAGCGGTCTCAAATTCTGCATCATCAGAGCCTTCCCGAAGTGTAACTTTTATAGTTTCGTCTGCTCCATCTTCCTTAGAAAGAAAGGTGCATTTCCTCCCGAATTGGAGAAAACTAAATATTCCGATTCCCAGTTGCCCTATTTGTTTTATATCAATGGATTTTTTGGCAGAGTCAGCTACTCGTTGAAGCGCTGATTCGAACTCTTTTTTAGACATACCATAGGGATACTCAATTATTACCCTATCCTTTTCCATAGTGAAGATTACCTTGCAAACTTGAAGTGCTTTACCAGAGGCTTTTGCTTTAAGGTGCTCATCTATTGCATTGCTTACATGCTCCTTTATTGCGTCAGCAGGATTACGATACAAACTCCCTAACCATTTAAGGGCATTTGCCGTGTGAAGCTTAATTGGAACTTTCTTCATTTCTGCTCACCTCTCTTTTTGAAAAAATTGAACCTGTTAGTAGTTAAAGTGAGCCATCTTCTAAATTTGTCCTCATCACCTAGCATGGTAAGAAGACTTGAAACGTATCCAATATCAGCAGGATTTAACTCTTTCCGAAAGATCTCTCGGGTTTCTTTAGAGCTATCTCGAAACCATCTGAGTTCTTCTTCCAAAAATAATAAAACATGTTTCACTTTTTCCGTTTTTCTTTGTGCTTCCTGAAATACGGAATCTAAAGCAGGGGTCTCAACACCAAGAGTTTTTGCAATCTTTTCTACCACAAGTTTTGGAGGCAATTCTTTATTCTGAAAGTAGGTGATAAGACTTTGAGCATCCCAACCAATTTCGTCTGCTAATTCTCTAATTGTAGAATACCGGTGTTGTGTTTCCCACCATTTCAAAATTTTTATCCAGAGTTCTTTCCAATATGTCTCGGTTTCTTTCTGAGATTCAAGAAACTTCTCAATCTTTTCGATATACGCTGGAGAAGGTTTTTTCTTCCCTTTGCCGTTGTGAAACCACTTTCTAAAAGTCTCGTAAGGGATATTCAGCTTTTGTGCCATTTCTCTTCTTGAAAGGTTCTTTGTATCGGAAAAATTATCTAACTCTATTAGTAACTGTTCCACGGATCCTTTGCTCACCTTATCTCACCTTTCATTCCTTCATTATGGTTTAAGAATAGATCCCAAAGCAAAATGTTGACTAACTAATTCGCATACGAAGTTCGCTTTTTGTCCAATTTTGGAAGTATATTCGAACTTCAGATATAGATTCCTAAATTTTTCAACTCCTTGTTATTTACTCATAATTCTATAAAAACTCTGATTTTTTACAATAGCTTTGTTTATTAAACAAGCAGACAATCTTTGGCCATAACTAAGCAAAGTGTAAATTTGCTGTTATCTGCCGTTCCTTACGTCACCGCCAATGCTATACGAAGTCGCTCTTGCACCTCTTGCCAATCGCGGTCCGACAGGTGTCCTATCACGATAATGCTTGTAGCAGGGAGCGTTGCCAGAAAAGCTCGGAGTGCAGAAGGACTGTGTAGACCGGCAGAGGACCAATCCTGTAGAATATAATCCGTAGGCCCTGTTGCTCCGGCAGTCTGACTGGTTAGTAAACAGAGTACAACGTCGGGACGTGTTGTATGATATGTTTGCGTTGAAACTACAACAGCGGGGCGCCGCTTTACTCCTAAAGCTCCTGGGAAATCCACAGTAACGACATCGCCTGGGTTGACCATCATACTTTGCCTGTTCTCAGAGGGTCTGATCTGCGTGGTTAAGTACAGCTGCTATAAGATCGCGAAGGTCTTCCTCAGTCCAAGCGTTACTTTCGTCAAGAGCCTTTTCATAACCGTAATGCTTTTTCAGGAAGAGAATAAAATCCTGAACCTCTGCAACCTTTTCAGGTGGTAACGCAGTTAGATCACGTAAGATTTCTTCAGCTTGTCTTCTGGTCAACATAAGTCAGCCTCCTTATTGGGTTGAGAAATAGCAGATAACTCGTTCATCTGTAATTCGCTTTTTATCCCATTTTGGAATTATATCTGAATCTTGGATATACGTTTAAATGTTTTAAGTCCTTTTTATTTACCATCTATTTTATAAGAACTCTAATTTTCCCGCAATATTTATTATTTCATTCCTTCCCTCTTTCCTTAGTTACTATAGTTTCAAATTCTTCTTTTGTAAGAGGCATGACGGAGAGGCGGCTTTGTTTGATAAGGGCAATTTTCTTCAAGCGTTTGTCTTTTTTTATTTCATCTAGTGGGACAGGCTTTTTTAGAGTCTCAAAAGGTTCTAGGTCTACGACCACCCACCGTTGGTCATTTGTTGTTGGGTCTTGATAGGCTTCTTTGATCACCTTTGCAATGCCTACGACTTCTAGTCCTTCATTGCTATGATAAAAAAGCACCAAATCCCCATTTTTCATATTTTTCAGATTATTTCTTGCTTGATAATTTCTTACTCCATCCCAGTAGGTCGAACCGTCTTTTAGAAACATTTCCCAGGAATATTTGAATGGTTCAGATTTTACTAACCAGTATTTCATGCCTTTTATTATAGAATGCCAAACCGAAGGTTTTCAAGTTCAAGCGCATACAAATGTCTTTCGGTTTAACTCAGTGCATGTTTCGTTCAGTATAAACTCCGTGAAGTAATCTGACGCAAGATGTCATTCCGAATACATTGAGGAATCTCAATCAGATTGCTTCGGTCGTTTCACTCCCTCGAAATGACACCATTTTTTCTGTCATTGCGAACGAAGTGAAGCAATCTCGCCTTTTCAGGATTGCTTTGTCCCCTTCGCTTTGCTCAGGGCTTTGGTTCACTCACTTCTCGCAATGACCAAAAGGGTTTTCTGCTTATATGACGATGCCTGTAGGTTGATACAAGGTTCTTTATTTAACCCTATATTCCTGTATATTTATAACATGAAATTATTTAATCTCTTTTTATTTTCTATAGCTCTCTTTTTTATACTTTCCTGTAGTGTTCCGATACAAAGAGCGGAGAAAGGTCCCCAGCGAATCGCTCTAAAACCGGCTGAGGTAGATATAAAAACAATCGTATTGGTTCCGTTTTCCTTGGACACGGAAGTTACATCCGGTAAAGAGCTATATTTGACTGATATTATGTATAATGAGCTAATATCAAAAATATTAAAAGTAAGTATAGTCCCTCTTGAGATCTCAACCTCTGAATATTCAAGGATAAAAACTGAAAATCCAGACTTGCCAAACAGTGAGGTGGCAGTCAAAGTTGGCAAGGACTTAGGGGCTCAAGCTGTTATAGTGGGAACCATATTTGCATATACGGAAAGAGAAGGGGGCGAGTTAGGAGTGTCCTCTCCTGCATCTGTTGCTTTTGGTGTTGATTTGGTAAATACAGCGACTGGGGAAAAGATCTGGGAAAACTATTTTGCTGAGACTCAGAAACCACTATTCGAGAATGTCGCTGAGGTAGGCAAGTTTTTTAAAAGGAAAGGGAAATGGATATCGGCTGATGAACTTGTAAAAGAAGGAGTAATAGAGGTTGTGGACAATCTCAATAAGTTTCTGGAGCAAAATTAAGTGCTAATTATCCCTGCTATTGATTTAAAAGGGGGAAAGTGTGTAAGACTATTAAAGGGGGAAGAGGGAACTGAGACAGTTTTTTCTGAGAATCCGTTAGAAACTGCAAGAAAATGGGAAGATTCGGGAGCCAGACTCATTCATGTTGTTGACCTTGATGGTGCATTCTCAGGCGAACCTAGAAATTTCGAGATAATAAGGGATATTGTTAATACTGTTTCTACAGACGTGCAGATAGGTGGGGGAATAAGGAATATTAACACAGTTGAAAAATATATAAGTGTGGGTGTTAGAAGAGTTATACTAGGAACATCTGCAATTCAAGATAGGAAATTCTTGATCGAGGTGTGCGACAGCTTTCCAGAAAGGGTAGGAGTGGGTGTTGACACTAAGATGGGAAAGATTGCTGTAAAGGGATGGAAGGAAGTGATTGATTTGCATGCCGAAGATTTTCTTAAGGATTTAAACTCAGTAGGCGTATCTTTAGTTATTCACACTGATGTTGATCGTGACGGTACAATGCGCGGGGTTAACCTAAACGCTGTTGACAAATTCGTTAAGTCTTCACCGATTCCGGTAATATCATCAGGCGGCATATCATCAATGGAAGATATAGAAAAACTTTCCTCTTTGAAGGAGTTCGGTCTTGTAGGAATTATTCTTGGTAAATCAATTTACACTGGCAAAATCGATCTCAGGAAGGCAATAGAGAAATTTTCGTAACTCTGGCAACAGAGAACACGGAAAACAGTGAGGAAAAAACAAAAATATATTTTTTTAATTTTTTTTCTCTGTGTCCTCTGTGGCTAAACAGTTCGAGGTTACTTTATGCTTGCAAAAAGAATTATTCCCTGCCTTGATGTAAAGGATGGAAGGGTTGTAAAGGGAGTGAAATTCTTAAATCTCAAAGACGCAGGGGATCCGGTTGAAATTGCTACGTATTATAGCAAAGAGGGTGCTGACGAAATTACATTTCTTGATATTACAGCTTCCTTTGAGGAAAGAAAAACAATGATTGACGTAGTGGAGCGTACAGCGGGGGAGGTATTTGTTCCCCTTACTGTTGGAGGTGGGGTTAGAACATTAGAGGACATAAGGCAACTTCTTCTAGCTGGAGCGGATAAGGTGTCCATAAACACAGCGGCTGTAAAAGATCCAGAGTTTGTTAAGAGAGCATCAGATAGATTTGGAAGTCAGTGTATAGTCGTAGCCATAGATGCAAAGAGGGTTTCCAACTCTGAATGGGAAGTCTTTACACACGGTGGAAGGAACCCTACAGGAATAGATGCTATAGAATGGGCACATAAAATGGAGGACTACGGAGCGGGAGAAACCCTTCTTACTAGTATGGATATGGACGGTACCAAGGCGGGGTATGATATTGAGCTTACAAAGGCTGTATCACGGTCTGTTGGTATTCCAGTGATTGCTTCAGGAGGTGCGGGTAACCTACAACATATTTACGAAGGACTGACTTTTGGAGAGGCAGATGCGGCATTAGTTGCCTCAATTTTTCATTACGGTGAGTATTCTATTCAAGAGGCGAAGGAGTTTTTAAGAAAGAAAGGGGTTCACATTAGAATGTAAATCGTGGTTAGTGAATAGTGGCTCGTGATTCATAAATTGTTGTTCGAATCACGAACCCCGAACCACGAAAACCGGGTCTTAACCACGTGCTCGCAATGATAACAATTTTGGATAGTTAGGATGTTATTGATTTATAGGGGGCTCTAATTTGACAATACGAGAAGAACTAGAGGAGATAGAAAGAAAGGTGCTTTCCCCCCTTGCAACATTAAGTTCTGAAACCAAAGGCAGAATTAAACTAGAAGACCCTTGTCCCATCCGACCTGCTTTTCAAAGAGACAGGGACAGAATAATCCACTCCAAATCTTTCCGAAGACTCAAACATAAGACCCAGGTCTTTCTTGCTCCTACAGGAGATCACTATAGAACAAGGCTTACTCATGTAATAGAGGTTTCTCAGATTGCAAGAACAATCTCCAAGGCTCTAAGACTTAACGAAGACCTAACTGAGGCAATTGCCTTGGGACATGATTTGGGTCATACACCTTTTGGTCATGCAGGAGAGGCTGCACTTAATGAAATATTTCCTGGGGGGTTCAAACACGTAATCCACAGCCTTCGTGTCGTAGATGTTCTTGAGCGAGACGGTCAGGGTTTAAACCTGACTTACGAAGTACGGGATGGGATTTCCAAACATTCAAAGGGTATGGGATCGCTCGATAATCCTAAATATCGTCCTGAAACTATGGAGGGGCAGGTTGTAAGGCTATCGGATTTGGTAGCCTATGCGAATCACGATGTAGATGATGCAATAAGAGCGGGGATTATTACAATTGATGATGTGCCAAGGGAATGTGTAAATGTTCTTGGAAAGACAAATTCGGAAAGGATCAATAGAATGGTTACGGATATTATCTTAGAGACTAAAAAACTCGGTGAAAAGAATATAGTAATGAGTAAAAAAGTTGAAGAATCTATAATTGAACTCAGGAGTTACCTCTTTGACACAGTTTATATGAATGAAAAGATAAGAAAGAATTTTCTTAAAGCTACAAAGTTAATGAAAGAGCTATACGAATATTTATGCTCTTATCCGGAAGAGTTTTGGAAATTTTATGGAAAGACCCATGGAAACTCGGAACCAATTGAACGCGCTGTGTGTGATTTTATTGCAGGAATGACGGATTCATATGCAATTTCAATTTATGAAAAGATATTTTTACCAAAGCGTTGGCAGGGGGATTTAAGCACTTTTTAAGTGTGTTTCGTGGATCGTGTCTCGTGGCTCGGTATTTATTTAGGTTTTGTTGTTTGTAAAGAGAGTTCATAAAGATGTCGAATCACGATTCACTAACCACGAAAAACGAAGTAGGAGAAATTGCTTTGATTAAACTAGGCTCTGTGCCGTTTTTAAATGTAAAACCACTTGTTTTTCCACTGGAAGAAAGGTTAGTGCAGCACGATTTTGAGATTTCATACACCTCTCCTTCGAATTTGTCCACCCTGCTTTTTGACAAAAATGTAGATTTAGGGCTCATGCCAGTTGCTGAGTTAATTAAAAGGGGAAATTATAGAATTGTCCCCAATATCTCGATTTCGTCTTATGGGAAGGTTGATAGTGTTATTCTGTTAACTAGATCGGAGATAAAGGAGCTTAAAACAGTTGCAGTTGATGTAAGGTCCCAGAGCTCAACAGCACTTCTAAGAATAATTTTAGAGATCTTTAATAATCTATCCCCAGTTTATATACGAAGAGAAGCTGATGAAAAATTTCTGAATGGCGTGGATGGAGGGATGTTAATTGGCAACATAGGTCTTAAGCTCAGATACTTTCCGCCCGATGGATATATGGTTTTTGATCTCGGAGAGATATGGACTAACGAAACAGGTCTTCCGTTTGTATACGCTGTCTATGCCGTGAATAAAGGAATTAAACTTGGTAGAAATCTCCAGGCATTAGAAACGGCGAAGTCTATAGGATTAAAGATCGTCAAGAAGATTACTAAAATAGAATCAGAAAAAATAGGGCTCGGTGAAGAAATCTGTTTAAGATACCTAACAGAGAGAATTAGATATGATCTCGGTGAGAAAGAAATAAGTGGGGTTTTAAATTACGCCAAGCTTCTTTCAGATTTAGATGAAAATCGAAGGATTCCGGAAATAAAATTTTATTCTGAGTGAGAATTAGTGAATCGTGATTCCTGTATCGTGAATCGTGTATCGAACCACGAGGAGATAAATAATTTGAGGAAATTCTCAATGAAACTAGGGCACAGCCCAGATGCTGATGACGCATTTATGTTTTACGGGATGGCAAGCGGAAAGGTGGTATCCGATAAAATTGACTTCATTCATGTGATAGAGGATATACAAACTCTTAATAGACGTGCTTTAAATGGGGAATTAGAAGTAACTGCAGTCTCTGCACATGCCTATCTTTACATCCAAGATAAATATAGAATTCTTTCATGCGGTGCAAGTATGGGGGAGGGGTACGGTCCAATTGTTGTGGCAAAAGAACGATTTGATGATCTAAATGGGAAAAAGGTTGGAGTTCCTGGAAGACTCACCACAGCTTTTCTTCTCTTAAGTCTTTACGCCGATGGATTTATCCCTGTTGATCTGCCATTTGATAAAGTAATGGAGGCTGTCAGGGATGGCGAGGTTGAAGCTGGACTCATTATACATGAGGGACAGCTTACGTATAAAGATTTCGGACTAACAATGATTTTTGATCTTGGAGAAACGTGGGCAAAGGATACTTCTCTACCTCTTCCCCTAGGAATTAATACCGTAAGAAGAGATATTGAGCAAGGCTTGCAGAAGGAGATTTTAAGAGTACATAGGGAGAGTATTGAATACGGGTTAGCTCACAAGGATGAAGCCTTGGAATATGCGCTTCGGTTCGGGAGGGGAATGAAAAAGGATTTAGGAGAAAAATTTGTTCTTATGTATGTTAATCAGTATACAAGAAATATGGGGGAGAAAGGGAAGAAGGCCTTGGAATTTCTTTTTAGCAAGGCTTTTCAAAAAGGGGTTATTAAAGATAAAGCTAGACTGGATATACAAGAAGGTTAGCGGCTTGTCACTATGAAAGTAAGAGATTGTCATTCTGAGCCGAAGGCGAAGAATCTCCCTTTAAACCAAGAATGAGATTCTTCGTCGCTGCGCTCCTCAGAATGACGGACCGCTAATAGAGTAGATATAGTCTGTAAGAAGTCTAACTAACCTTTCAAATTGAGAAGGATTACCTTCCGGATCTCTAAGCCTCTCATTAATCTCAATCTGCATTGCTGGTGTTCCTATCTTTGTTGCTACGAATTTAGTTATAGTCATTTGAATTGAGGCTGGGAAAACGTTGAGGCTGCCAAGGACTAGACCATATGATTTTGCAGAATCTTCAAGCTTATGAAGGTAAGAATCATTTCCTATTAGGAATTCTGTGTTATTTCCTACTCCTGGATATAGGTCCTTATTCCTTTGAACTTTTGTGCCATGTAAATCAAGAACAAACTTGATTCCAAATTTTCTTACAACCTTTGCGAGCTTCCTTTTAAAAGGGGCATCGTCATAAAAATTGGGGTCAATCTTTGACGCCCAATGTGTGTAGAGTGCATGTGTGCCAATTAGTGAATGAAGAATTACAGAAATTGCTCCTGTATATTCTTCTTGTTGTTTTTGTTTATTCATCCGCAAATGCCTTGTGGCATGTGGCGCGGTAATAAGAATAGGCGCATCTCCTCTAAGAAATATCATTCCACTTGAATCCTCCGGAGGAAATTCTCTATATCGCTCTTGCTGTTCTTTTTCGAAGGTAAGAGCGAATTCAACTGGGTCCTTAAGTGCAAACGATCCTTGACGACGCCAGTTTCCAGAATTAATCGAATTTTCTTTATTAAGAAGGCCTCTTAATTGTTCTCCAGCTTCGTAGAGGTAAAAGTGATGTCCCTTATGTTTTAAGTCCTTTCTTCTGTAGAGACCGAATCTAGTACATTCAACTTCGTCTAATTCTTTTAGTATCTTATTAGAATCTTCACATAGATTGTAAATCTCTCCGACTACGGTTTCTTTAGAACTCCCATCGAGCAAAACGGCTGGATATCCTCTATTAGTGTTGTAAAGCTTGCCCGGTATTTCCAAACCCTGAATCAATTTACAATTGTTTAAATAATAGTTTCTTGGCTCTCCTTGAAGAAACGTACCGTATACGAATAGCTTTCTGATTTCACTAATCATGTA
>Ga0209431_10001841_pt1 | contig 17348 bp, 14 predicted proteins | sample RifCSP13_3_FD_184021 | JGI IMG/M metagenome (GOLD analysis project Ga0209431, IMG submission 184021) | Soil microbial communities from Rifle, Colorado - Rifle CSP2_sed 13_3 (SPAdes) (version 2) | ecosystem: Environmental > Terrestrial > Deep subsurface > Rock core/Sediment | place: Rifle...
GATATGCCGTACATTACCCCGTGATCTGTAAGTGCAACAGCTTTCATGTTATTTCTCTTAGCGGCTGCTATCAAGCCGTCAACAGTACACGCACCATCCTGTAAACTGTAATGTGTGTGATTATGTAAATGAATAAAGTCAGACATGAAATGAATTAATCCTCGAACTCAATTTTAATAAATGATTTGAAAAGGAAAAGTTTAGAACGTGCGATGGAAGTTTAAATATTTTTAACAGTAAAAAAAATATTTGAAAAATAAATTTTATGCATGAACTAACCCGGTTTCTCACCACGCAAAATGCGTTGTCAAGAAACTGGGTTAGTCGCTTTTAAAATCGGCTATCATTCTTTTCCAGTATGACCGAATCCACCTTTACCACGTTGACTATGATTCAAATCATCTGAGTGAGTTAAGTTTGCTGTATAAACTTTTGAAACTACCAATTGAGCAATTCTATCACCACGCTTAATCGCAAATTTTTTCTTACCAAGATTTATCATAATAATTTTTATCTCACCCCGATAATCAGAATCAATTGTGCCGGGTGAGTTGAGTATTCCAATTCCATGATTGGCTGCTAATCCACTGCGTGGTCTTACTTGAATTTCATACCCTTTAGGAATTTCCACAGATAAATTTGTAGGAACTAATATAATGCTACTTGGCTCGATAATAATTTCATCCTTAACTGCTGCACGGATGTCCATCCCGGCACTTCCCGAAGTTGCATAACTTGGAATTGGTATGTCTTCAAATTCAGCACTAAGTCTTTTTATTTTAATTTCTACGATATCACTCATTTGTAAATTTCTCTCAAATATTATTTGGTGGACAGTTTTATTTATTAAGTCATCTTACGCACAATGACGATTGGAATTTGTAAACAAACCCAGTTTCTAAACGAACGAATCAAGCAATGCAAAGAAACTGGGTTTGTAATCCCTAGCACCCGTACAATACCGTGGGCAGGCTTAACATTGTGTAAGGTAAGCTATTAAATACTAAGAAAATATTTTTTGACTATTTGTTTAAGTTAATAAATGTGGCTAAAGCCATTACCTATTTTAATTTTGTTATACCGTTAGATAAATCTAACGGAAATAGACATTAAATTACCGTTCACTTTAGTGAACGGTTGGAAGGACAAGCAGCATTTTGGCTTTAGCCACATTATTGTTGGACTAAAAATTTCAAATTTCCTTTGTTGGTCCTTTAATAAATTTATTTTTCAGAATCAACAATTCATTTTTATCGAACACAACAATAGATGTAACCAGCACGAAAAAAATTAATATTAAGCTTTTATAGAATATGTTAAGCGCATCAATTGATCGCAGCCAGTAAAAAATTATTCCCGTTAATAGAATAATTATAAAAATGGTTATCATTCTAACATTTTCATATTCTATTTTATAAAATTTTTGTGTAACAATATATAAGCCAAATGCAATTACAACATAGCTTGCTAAAGTCGCTAATGCAGCGCCAATTATTCCGAGTGATGGTATGAGCAATAAATTAACAACTACATTTACTAATGCTCCAACTCCGGTTATTATTGGAACGTAAATACTTTTCTCTTCAATATAGATGCCTGCAGTAAACACAACGTACAAACCGTTAAACAAATATCCAAAAAGAATTATCGGCACAATTACAAGACCGCTCCAGTAGGCCGAACCAATTAAAGTAATGCCGAAAAAATTAATTTTAACGATATCATCAATGTAAAGTGAGACAAAAATCAGTATTATGCTTGCAGCAAAAGTAAAATAAGTAAGAACTTTTGAGAATATTTTTTTTGCATCTTTTTCTTCTGCCTGCTGCAGGAAGAACGGCTGCCAGGCATATTGGAACATGTTTACAAAAAGCATCATAAATATGCCAAGCTTGTAATTAGCATTATAAATCCCGACCGTATTTAAATCTGTAAGATTGGTAAGTATCGGACGATCAATTCCCTGTATCAGCATTGATCCTAATCCTGCAGGAAGATAAGGTAATCCAAATTTTAATAATTTTTTTAATAGGGAAAAATTAATCACCGGCTGAAATTTTTTCAGAATGTCAGGGAGTAAAATAATTAGCACTACTACAGAGGCAATAAGATTACTGACGAAGACAGCTTCAATTCCCCATTTGAAGTACAGCACTAAAATCAAATTTAGAAAAACATTTGTAAGAATATTTATAATCTTAAAAGTCGCAAATTTCTTTGCTTTTCTCTCAATTCTTAATTTTATAAAAGGAATAGCACTCAATGCATCAACGAAAAGAATGAGTGAAGTATAATATATAAGATAGGAATAGCGCTTAGGAACTTCTAACAAAGAAATAATTTCTTTTCCAAGCAAAGCAATCAGCAGTGAGAGAAACAACGAAACAATCATAACCGCTAGGTACGGAGTTGAGAAATTATCCTTTTCACTTGTCCCGTTTTTGTCTGATGCAAACTTCAAGTAAGCTGCATCCATGCCGTAAATGTAAATAACATTTAAGATCGCAATGAAGATGTAAAGATTTGCAATTACACCATAATCATCCGGCGAAAAAATATTTGTGTAGAATGGAACAAGAAGAAAAGTCAGAAATCTTCCGACAATAGTGCTTATACCATAAATTGCCGTATCCCTAGTAAGCTGCTTAATTTTATCAAACATTTTTATTTGACCAGCTTAAGTTCCAATGAAATATCCAAAGCTTTTGCACTGTGTGTTATTGCACCGACTGAAATAAAGTCAACACCTGTTTCGGCAATCTGTTTTACATTATCTAAATTCACATTTCCGGAAGCTTCGATAAGGCATTTGCCATTTATAAGTTCAACAGCTTTTCTCATATCAGTTAAATTAAAATTATCAAGCATAATTATATCCACACCGCAGCCAATTGCTTCTTCAACTTGAGGGAGATTCGTTGTTTCAACTTCAATTTTATAATTATGATTTTTTTTCTTTCTATACTTCTTACAAAGACTAATTGCTTTGGCAATTGAACCAGCAGCTTCGATGTGATTATCTTTTATCAAAAACATATCATATAAACCAAAACGATGATTCGAACAGCCGCTCAATTTAACAGCGAGTTTGTCAATTATTCTTAAACCTGGAACAGTTTTACGCGTATCAATTATTTTGGCTTTTGTATGCGAAATCTTATCTTGAAAAAGGCGAGATAAAGTTGCGATACCGCTCATCCTTTGTAAAAAATTAAGCGCAGTTCTTTCAACTGTCAATATTGATGCGGCTTTTCCCTTTACAATTGCAACAACAGTTTTTGCAGAAACTCTATCACCATCATTTGCAAAAAAAGTCAGTTGTAATGATGGATCAAATATTTCAATAGTTTTTTTCAGAACTTCAAGACCGGCAACGATGCCATCTTGCTTAACTAAAAATTCTCCATGAGCTAACATATTGGAGTCTACAGCAGCTAAAGTAGTAATATCTCCGCTTCCGATATCTTCAGCTAAAGCATCTTTAATTATTTGATTTAAACTGCGTTCAATCATTTTTAATCTTTATAAAACGGTTTGATTGCATGAATGAAAAATTCTGGAGGGCGAACGGCTTTTTTATTTTCGTTTTTAATGAAAACATGTTCGGTATATCCTTCGGCAACGAAAATTTTGCCTTCATTTCTATGAACAGTATAGTCAATGTGAATTTTTAAGGTTGGTATTTCCGGGACAAATGCACGAACGAGTAATAGATCATCATAGTACGCAGGGTTTTTATATTTAACATTTACCTCTAAAACCGGCAGCATAAATCCATGTACTTCTAATGTGCGATAAGGCAGACCGATACTTCTCATCATTTCGGTTCGGGCAACCTCAAAATATTCAGGATACTTTCCGTTATACACAAACTGCATCTGGTCTGTATCTGCATAACGAACTCTGATTTCTGTTGTGAAGTCCAACATTTAGATACTGCGAATTATTTTGAGCATAAAACTAAACAAATGAGGGGAAATAAACAGATAAGGATTCGTGGCGATTTGAAAGCACTAATATAGATAGATAAAGAGAAGGAGATTTTATTTTGATTTAGAATAGCTTTTCATTCAATAAACTCACCCATGCTTCCAAATTTTTCAAGACGATTCTCGACAAGCTTCTCAGGTTTAATCTTTAAAAAATTAGATATTTCTTCCTTCAAAACTCCCTTTAACATTTTTGCTGCTTCCTGATGATCTTTGTGAGCACCACCTAATGGTTCGGGAATTATCCTGTCAATTATTTTCTGCTTAAGCAAATCCGGAGCAGTAAGCTTTAATGCTTCTGCAGCTTGTTCCTTATAATCCCAGCTTCTCCATAAAATGCTTGAGCATGATTCGGGACTAATGACTGAGTACCAGCAATTTTCAAGCATCAAGATTCTATCCCCGACACCAAGACCTAAAGCTCCTCCGCTCGCACCTTCACCAATTATTACAACAATGATTGGAACTTTTAATTTGCTCATCTCAAATAAATTTCTTGCAATGGCTTCGGCTTGTCCTCTCTCTTCAGCTTCTAATCCTGGAAAAGCTCCTGGTGTATCAAGCATTGTGATTACCGGTTTATTAAATTTTTCGGCAAGCTTCATTAATCGAAGAGCTTTTCTGTAACCTTCAGGATTCGGCATTCCAAAGTTTCTGTACAGATTGCTCTTTGTATCTCTTCCTTTTTGATGACCAATAATTAAAACTTTGTACTCGTCTAAATTTGCAAAGCCGCCTACAATTGCTTTATCATCCTTAAAATGTCTATCACCGTGAAGTTCGATAAAGTTAGTAGTCATCAAATTTATATAATCAAGCGTGTAAGGTCTATCCGGATGGCGCGCAAGCTGCACTCTTTGCCATCGGGTTAATTCCCTGTAAATACCTTCTTTCAACTTTTTAACTTTCTCTTCAATCTTTACGATCTCTTTGTCAATATCAAGATCATCGGAAAATTTTCTCATCTCTTCTAATTTCGCTTCAAGTTCAACTATAGGTTTTTCAAAGTCAAGTACCGTTTTTGCCATTTTATTTTTTAGTTACCAACATATTATTAAAAGACCTGCCTAAAATTTCAATATCTAACCAAATGTTTTGATTTCTTGCATAGATCAAATCTAATTTTTCACTTGAAACAGCCGATTCGCCTTCCAAATACCAAAGACCTGTCAAACCCTTCTTACCCAAAAATATTTTCGATTCTTCGGATTGTTTTTGCGGACAAACAAGACTCACTCTTCCGCTGAAAATGGAAGGAATTCCTAAAATAAATTTTCTAAAATCAGATTCTTTATTATCTACCTTCGAAATCAAATATATCAAAGGATATATAAATATCAAAGCAAACGAGCCGAGAGTGAAATCCATTAACGATTTTATAAATCGTGAAACAGGACTTGAAATGTTCAAGTTAAGATCTATCAAAGGAATGTCATCCAACACAGAAACCGAAGCTTTGCCGACAAGAAAATCCAAATTACTTCCGATGAGCTTGAAATCAACTCCAGTAGATGTATTATGAGATACAATGGACATCATCTGATTGTACGATAATTCATCCGGAGAAAAGATAACCTCATTAATTTTTTTATCTATTATCAGCTTATTTATGTTGTCTAAGCTTCCAACAATTTCATAACCTTCTACTGCGTTACCAATATCTTTGTGCGAGTAACCAATTAATCCTTGAATAATGTGATCATCAACAAATTTCTTTTGAAGCTTATCGGCGATCATTATTGCTGTCTTGTTAGTACCAACTATCAAGGTTTTTTTACTTGATGGAGCAATTTCTAACCCGACTTTGAAGAATAGTTTAAGAATAATTCTCCATCCCGCCAATGAAATTATTAGAAAGATGTAAGTGATTATGACGACTGCGCGGCTGTAAGCAAATTGCTTGAAGAAAAATGTGAGAGATGAAATAATAAAAAAACTTATTATGATAGCCCCAGAATTTCGCAATATTGAAAAAGAATTTTTTCTGTACACTCCAACTAAGGCGGCAATTAAAATATGAATAGCTGCCGGGATGATAAGAATAAGAGGATAGCTAAACTCAGGAAAACCGGTCCAATTGGTAAATCTTAGGTACAGCTTTTCGGCAAAAATTAAAGACAGATTGAAGAAAAGGATGTCTAAAATTATTCCAGTGATGATAAGCTTTCGTTGTCCGAGAAATGCAAAAAATTTTCTAAAGCCAATGGCAGAGCGGAGAATTATTTCAGCAAGATAAAAACTAGAGAAATGTTTCTTCACAAAAAGATGCATCGCATCGTAAAAAATATTTGTCTCGTCTAAGCTGCTTCTTTTTGTACTTTCGCCTTTGTAATGAATTATTTGTGTTCCGGGATAGTAGTAAACTTTGTAACCATTTTTTTGAATTCGGTAGCAAAGGTCCAAATCTTCACCGTACATAAAAAATTGTTCATCGAACCCGCCAACTTTTTCATAAGCTTCTCTTTTCATCATCATGAATGAACCTGAAATTGCATCAACTTCGTAGGTTGAATTTTCATCAAGATAAGTGAGATTGTATTTTGCAAAGAGCTTGCTTTTCGGAAATAAAGTGCTAAGACCAGTAACTTTACAAAATGATGTCCATGGACCCGGAAAACTTCTTCTGCATGCAAGCTGAAGTGAACCATCGGGATTTAGAATTTTACAACCTGCTAATCCTGCATCAGGATGTTCGTTTAAAAATTCAATCATTTTAGTGATTGTATCCTCGCTAACTATTGTATCGGGATTAATCAATAAAATGAATTTTCCTTTTGCAATCTTCAGCGCAGCATTGTTTGCTTTTGAAAATCCAAGATTGGTTTGATTGACTATTAAAGTAATCTGAGGAAATTTTTCACGAATAAACTCAACACTTCCATCATCCGATGCATTATCAACAACTATTATTTCGTGATTTATTATTGAAACAGCTTTTTGAAGGGAATGAACTAAGTTCTGCAGAAATTCTTTGACGTTATAATTAACAATTATTATTGATAATTCCACTTTAACAACCTAATTAAAGAATTCCGAAGGTGTTTCGAATTCTTAGCTTCCAAACCATTAGCACTGCCTCGCGTACAATTTTTTTGGACATCTTAGATGTTCCGTGAAATCTGTCAACAAAAATTATTGGTATCTCAACTATTCTAAAACCTTTTTTATGCGCTTTGAAAGTCATTTCAATTTGGAATGCATAACCGTTAGACTTTATTGAATCAAGATCAATTGATTCCAAAACTTTTCTTCTGAAACATTTAAAACCGCCGGTTGCATCCCGAACAGGAAGTCCGGTTACGAACCGTGTATAACTATTTGCAAAATAGCTTAGCAACAATCTTCGCATAGGCCAGTTAATTACATTAACACCTGTTTTGTAACGGCTGCCTAAAACCAGATCATAATTTTTGATTGCTTCTAAAAAATTTCTAATCTCTTTGGGATCGTGAGAATAATCGGCATCCATTTCGAAGATGTAATCATATTGATTTTGCAATGCATACTTAAAGCCCTGAATATAAGCAGTACCGAGTCCCATTTTACCTGGTCGTTTAATCAGCTTTATACGATCAGATTCCCGAGTCAATTGTTCTATAAAAACACCAGTTCCATCCGGTGAATTGTCATCGACAATTAAAATATCAACATCATCGTATCTTCCTAAAATATCGGGAATCATCTTCCGGATATTTTCAAGCTCGTTATATGTTGGAATTATTATGAGCGATTTTTCATTCATGAGCAGTTGTTACTTTAAACGAGTTTTTCAATACTAAAGTAAAATTAAGAATTAGATAATCAAAGATAAAAATTTAATCCGCCTGAGGCGGACAAGCTTTGAAACAATGCGCTTAAGATAAATGAATTCATTTTTTCAAACTTAGATAAATAGTAAGATATCTACTTTTTGCTCCGAAATGATTTAGTTATAGTGTCCGCGGGCAAAAAGAACAACAAAAATAGTTCTAAAAAGAATTTTGAAATCCATTCTAAGCGACATATTCTCTATATAAAAAAGATCATAACGCAATTTAATCTTCACATCATCAATTGATTCATCATACTTATGCTTAACCTGTGCCCAGCCTGTAATTCCCGGTCTAACTTTTAATCTTCTTTTGTAATAAGGAATTTGCTCAGATAGTTTCTCTACAAAAAATGGACGTTCGGGTCGAGGACCAACTAAGCTCATTTCGCCCTTTAGAACATTAATCATTTGAGGGATTTCATCAATTCTAAGTTTCCTAATAATGTTTCCGACATTGGTAATTCGAGGATCATCTTTTTGCGACCACACTGGTCCGGTCATTTTTTCCGCATCATGCTGCATTGATCTGAACTTAATTATACGAAATGTTTTATTATTCAAACCGCATCTTTCCTGTCTAAAAAACACGGGACCTTTTGAGTCAATTTTTATCGCCAGAGTTGTGAGAGCTATTACTGGTAAATTTACAAGTAAAATTAAGAGAGAGACAACCATATCAAAAATCCTTTTTAGTCTTTTTTCCCACTCAGGCATTAGCTGGGGCATAATATCAATAAGCGGCACACCGTAAATTTGAGATGTTCTTGCCTGACCGCTTAAAATATCATAAAGATCCGGTACGATTTTCAGCCCGACATTTTTTGGTTCGCATTTAGAAATTATATCAACAAGTAAATCCTGATTATCTTTGTCGAGGGCAAGTATCACTTCCTTTGCATCAGTCTGATCAATCAAACTTTGTATTTCTTTTACGGAACCTAAAATCGGAATATTCTTATAAGAATTTTCGCCAGGTTTTTTTTTAAATGAAACATAACCTTTCACATCAATTCCCAATGCACGATGTTCGAGAATCTGATCATGAACTTCATTCCCCTTCTTGTTGAAACCAATAATCAAAGCATTCCTTCTTCCGAAACCTTTGATTAATAGATTACGCTGAAAACTTCGAATGAAGATTCTTCCAGCACCTACAAGAATCAGAAATATTCCCCAATAGATAAAAATTAAAATCCTTGTACCTGTCTGAACTCCATGTAAATAATCATCCAAAAATATTGCGATAAAGAGAATGAAAATACCGACGAAAGATGCCTTGAATAAAGTTGATATCTCATCAAAACGGGATGCCGCAAACCATGTTCTGTACATTCCAACAAAAGTGAATATTATAACCCAGTAAAAATAAATAATCAAAATAGGGATAAACATTTCAGGCATAATCAGCATATCGAACCAGCCCGTCTTAACCCGCAGCATAAAGTAGATAATACCAGAAAGGTTGATCGTGAGGAAATCAGTGGTGAGGATTAATAATCTCTCTAGTTTCTTTGTCATCATTGTCTCGGAGTAGACTGCCAGTAGGCGGTATTTTTACCTAAAATAAATTGGAATAATCCAATAAGCATAGCAGTATTCGTCATCAAAAAATAAAATATTAAAAGTAAAGGTTGAACTCTGAAATTTAGTTTATTAAGAATATAACCGAGTAATCCTAAAAAATAAAGCAGTAATTGAATAATCAAAAAATATTGAAAAAATTCACCTGTTTGATACAAAAACAGATTTATAATAAAAATTAATATTAAAATAATTGGTGTAAACCATCTGATTAATTTATGGGACCATAATGAATAAGAAATCACTCCAAAGGAAGGATTCAATAATTTTTTTATTGTTTTAATTGTGGATAAAATATTCGCATTCCCTCGAATCTTACGCTTAAATTCTGCCATTAAATTTGGAGCAGTCAATTCCTCAGCTTCGGCATCCTTTATATAAAGAAAATCTCTGTTCTGTTCAAGTACTTTTAATGAAAGATAAAAATCATCAACTATAGGATATTCAGTGGGAATCTGAACAAAATATTTTTTACGCAAACTATAAATTCCACCATTAGCACCGATTAATTTCCCAATTTTTCCCTCTTTTTCCTTAAGCCATGTTTCAAAATTCCAGTACTTGATTTCCTGACTACCCGAGTGGATAAATTCTTCAAACTCAATAAGATTTAATTTACCGCTTACACCACCAACTATGGGGTCCACATAATATTTCACTAAATTATTTATTGCGTCTCTGTGATATATTGTATTTGCATCAGAAAAAATCAAAATCTCGGAAGAGGCTTCATTAACCAAATCATTAAGTACGCATGACTTCCCTCTCCTCTTTGGAAAAGGAAAAAATTTTATTGCTGGAATTTCTCTTTGAAGTTTGGAAATTATTTCATTTGTTGAGTCAGTAGAATTATCGGAACCAATCACAAATTCTATTTTACTTAAGTCATAATCCGATTGTAAAAAATTGCGGATTGTTTTCTCAATTACCTTTTCTTCATTAAAAACAGAAATGATTATTGATACTTTTGGAGAATAATTACTTTCAGTATGATATTTCTTTCTTGAAATGAGGCTCAAAATCCAAATTGAAAGCGGGTAAAGGACATAGGAATGGATTAGTAAAATTAAACATCCTAAAAAAATAATTATTAATATACTTTGCATAATTGTCATGATATAAAAAATCAATTTTTTACTTTGCCATTGAATTTGTTTTTCTCAATGGAAATTATCTTTTCACAAACTGATTCCATTAAAAATTTGAAAAATTTTTTTAATTTCAGAATTTCTGTTGAATTTTTGTGCTTGTAATAATGCTTTCTCCTTCATTTCCTTATAATATTCGTTATCATCCAACAACCTAAGTATATCTTCGACAAATGCTTTGTGATCATCAGGATCATGCATTATGCCGCCCTTGTTTACTACTTCTACTAAAGATGATGAATTTGAAACAAGCACGGGTACCCCTGCTTGCATTGACTCTAGGGGTGGTAAGCCGAACCCTTCATAAAAAGATGGAAAAATAAATAGATATGCAAGTTTATAAATAACACTCAGAGATTCATCATTGACAAAATTTAAATATCGCACGTACTCAGATCTCTTATTAATTTCTTTAATAAGAGATTTAAAGCCAAAACCCGACTTGCCAATAAGAATTGTTTTAATATCCACACCTCTTTCCCGTAACAAATCAGCAATTTTCAAAATTCCAACAATATTTTTTCTATTCTCAATAACCCCGACATATAGAATAAACTTGGCAGGTAAATCAAAATCATTTATGATTTTATTTTTAATAGGTGATTCTATATTGTCACTTGAAAAAATATCACTCGCAGAGATGTATATTACGTTAATTTTTTGAGCTGGTACTCCGTAATATTTTATAATATCCCGTTTAGAATTTTCAGAAATTGTAATAATACTATTGCTTTTAGAAATGGATATAGGCAAAAGAAGATTCAAATATAAATTATAAAAAGGTGAATGAAATTTTCTATTTATTTTATGCACAACATCACTAACCACAATGATTGATTTGGTACTATTTAGTTTTCGAAATGGACATAGATAATTGGGAGTATAAAAGATATCAATTTTATACTTTTTTAAATAACGAGGTAAGACAAAATTCAACCAAAGGGGGGAATAAATTTTTGGTGGAATAATACTTTTTCCTGTTTCCACTTTAGTATAAAAACTATTTTCAAAAGGTATTTTAGAACAGGAAAAAAGGAAGTATTCGTTCGTTCCATCATGACTTGGTATATTATCTAAAAGATCTAAAAAAAATCTACCTATCCCAGTCATACTTTTTTCTAAAACCCTTGCATCAATACCAATTCTCATCATGATCTTTCAGATTATATTCTCTTAAATAAATTTAGTTACTTTTATTTACAATTATTTTTGTAAAAAAGTATACTGTTGTCAAATTATATATAAAATGCAACCAACTTAACATCGGAATAAAAAAAGAAAATAATATCGCTACGGTAAATACTCCATATAAAGAAATTGAATTTATATTTGGCGATCTTTTCATTCGAGAATATGCAGTATAGGAAATGATGCCAAAGAGCATTGGAAAAATAAAAGAACCAAGAATTCCAAAATCCCGATAATATGCGAAAAACATTGTATAAGTATTATAGGTACTACTAATAAGATGAGGAAAAGTGTCAATAAAATTGTATTCAAACAACCAATGTTTTAGACCTGTTAATGCCAATATAAAATCAAATGTAAAAAAACCGTATGTAAAATTAGTTAGCTTTTCAACTGCATGCGCAAAATTTTCAATATTCATTGATATATACATATATGGCTCCGTAAAGATGGCATAAGATTTACCAAATTTCATCTTCCCACCATAGTAAAGATATTCTATAAACAGATTACTAGCACGGATTGATGAAATTCCATAGATGATTAGAATTAGAGCAGCAAATAGAATTAGAACAACTCTGGCTTTTAATTTAAAAGTTCCATAATACAAAAACATTACTGCTAAGACCATAAATATCACCAAATCGAATCTTTGTAAAAGCAATATGTAAGAAGTAAGTGATATAAATAAAATTATTGTCAACACAATCTTGTTTTTCAATTGACCTGCAACTTTTAAATAAAACAATATAATTAGATAAATTATTGTGGGCGCCGAATGAATTATGAGACCTGCACCGAATACATTCCATCGGGCTCTCATAAGATCGGGACGTTTTGTAAAAAAGGGAATGAACCCTGCAACAAGGTATACAATTAGATAGGATAAAGAGTATGCAAAGAATAATAAAAGAATTAATTTAAACAAAACATTTGAATTTACTCGAAAATTAATGATTGTTTCTCGCATTAGCACAATTGGTGTACTGACTATTTCAAAATTTTGTACATAGATAATAAACATACCTAATAGGACTGAAAAAAGACTAACTACTAAAATAAGCCAACTATAGCTGGACCAATTTTGTTGAAGCCCACTGAACTTCAGTTCAACGAGCCCTAAAGAAAAAGACCACACCATTGCAAAAAGTCGAGCTGGAGAGAAAACATCCGTTCCTCTTTTGAATAGAGTAATAATCAATATCAAAAAAATTGTAAAAAATATAAAAGAGGATATGGGCATTAGCTGCTTCTCACTAAACATTTAATTTTATTGAAAACAATTTAATTTTTTCTGATAAAATCAACTTTATATCCTCACTTGAAAAAAAATAAAAGTACGCGAATAAAGCATAGCACGAGAATATTATTGGTACAGCGAACAAAATTGAAAAAGTACTCCACAACATGAATGCATAGCCGATACACAAAGCAAATAAAATAGCAATGATAATTTTAATATTTACCATCCATTTAAAGAATAATGGGCGTGTGGTATAGATGTAAATAAGGCCCAATATTGTATTAGTAGCCAGTGAAACAAATGCGGCTCCTAATATTCCGTATTTTTTGATCATGAAATAGTTTAAGATAAAATTTATTATTGTTGTAACTAAAACACCATATAATCTTATTTTTTGTCGATCAGAAGTCGTTAACATTAATGCATAAGTTTCCAAATTAAATCGTACAAAAAGAATCACCGAGAAAATTCTAAGTATGGGAATAGCTTCTACATATTTATTAGATCCGTAAATAAAATTAATGATTTGTTCAGGGAAAGAAAAAAGTATTATTGATGTTGGTAGTACAATTATAAAAAGTAATTTATTCATTAGTTCACCGATTTTCTTCCAGTGTTCTGGATTTTGGACATTCATTCTTGCTAAAACCGGCATTAAAGTGTTAATAAAAATATCTGGAATTACCAGTGGAACTAAGATTAACTTGAATACAGCTTGATATATTCCTACTTCGTAATTTCCTTTTAATAGAGCTAGAAGAATTGTATCCAACTGGAAAAATAGATAACTAAATACTAAGTGAAATCCATATACGAAAATTTTCCATTTTATTTTGCTTAAATCTCCGTAAAAAAATCTAAACGATATATTTTTTAAAACTTGATAGGAATATTTTAAACTGATAATAAAACCCAAAAGTCGGGTAACAACAAAAGCAATTGCAAGTGATGTTACGCTCGATTTAAACAGAACTAAAACCAGAGTAATAGCTAATAATCCAACATTAATAACCATAGAAACTTTAGTCTCATACTCAAGTCGTTCAAACCCTTTGTACAGAGCAAACATAAAATTTGTAAGGACAGTGAATATCATGTAAAAGCTGAAGATAAATATTAGAATTCTTGATTGAAAACTAATTTCATTGACCAGCGCGAATACCCACATTCCTATTAATGCCACCAGAGAAAAAATAAGTTTTAATGAGAAAAACTGTTGAAATAATGCTTTCGCTTTATCTCTATCTCTTGCAATTTCATTTGTAAGAAGAATATCAAAACCAAAATCTGCAAAAAGGATGAAAATGGTTGCTAATGTTTGAGCAAAAGTAAATTGTCCAAACAATTCTGGACCATAAACCCTGGCAATTATCCAGAACACAACTACATTAGCAACTAAGCGGGATGAGATTGATAAAAAAGAAAAAACGGAATTGTTTCTAATTCGACTAGCTTCGGTCATGATCAAGTCAGTTCTAACTCAAAAATAAAAATGAAAAGACCATATATGTTTAGGTGTTCTATAAAAGAAATCATTTGTCTTATTATTTCCTATTTCTCAAAGTATTTTCATACACTTTGATTAATTGCGCATAATGCAAGTCGGAAGAAAATTTTTGCTCTAGAAAATCATACGCATTTTTCGACATCTCCCTATAACTCGCAAGATTCATCTCCGAACATTTATTTAACTTATTACTTAATTCTCTAGAATTCTTTGGTTCATAGAGAAATCCCGTTTTACCATCAATTATTAATTCTGAAATAGCTCCTATATCTGATCCAATTACAGGCTTCCCAAGCGAATAAGACTCTAAGGTGACCATCGAATTTGTTTCGTAACATTCTGATGAAGCTATTATAAATGAGGCGTTTTTAATTTGATCTATTAATTCATCCCCAGTTTTATGACCAACTAATTCTACATTTGGAGATTTTTTCAATTCTAATTCTTGTTTTAAATCGCCTTCACCAATTATCTTTAATTTCATTCTTGGCAATAATCTGAAAGAATCCAGAAGCGTAAATAAACTTTTTTCCCTTGCTATTCTTCCAACAAAAAGGAAGTATGTGCCCATCTCGCTATTTATATTCAATTTATTAGTAAAATTGTATATTAAATAACCCTTTTTACTTAGTTCGGGATTTGATCCTAACATTTTATTTTGAACAAATTTACTAACAAAAATAAAGGCATCAATATTCTTTGAAAATGGGTAAAAATAATCTCGGAAATAACTTTCCATTGCAATTAGACTGCTTCTCAATAGCCCTTCAGGAGAACAGTTATTAAGAATACAATTATAATATTTTCCACCAGTGCATTTTTCACAAACCTCCTTTTTCCCGTTAATAAAAATAAATGCTGGACACAATAGTCTAAAATCATGGACAGAAGCGACAATAGGAATACCCATCTTCCTCAACACAGGAAGAATAGAAAATGTTAAACCTCCAATAATATTATGAATATGAGCTATATCAGGTTTCTCAGCATCTATTAGCTCAGCTATCTTTTTTTGCGCAGTAAAGGAGAAAAGTTTATTATGCAAAAGTTTGATGTCATCAACAAAATAGTTCGAGTATTTTGAGTTCAAATTTTTTGAAGAATTCAAACTAAATGGTATAACTTCATGTCCTTTTTGCTTTAACAATTCTATTGTGTTAAAAAAAACACTTTCTGCCCCACCGATCTTACTATAAGAATTATTTATCTGTAATATTTTCATGCAAATAAAATTATCATCAGAGTTTCTACTATAATAAAATCGAAAGTGAAAATTTCAAGAAGAGAAACGAGTATGATTTAGGGCTATACTTAGATCTAAATTTCACATTAAAAAAATACAAGCACATTATGGATATCAAAATATCAAAATGAATTTAACATCAGATTCAGGTTATAAACCAAACATGTAAGAGACTTATTCCCTATTATAAGAATTACTCCCCAGCTTTATCTTTTATTCCAATTCTCGTAAGATCTTTTTTTAGTGCGGCTGTTATATAAGAGTATTTATCGGGATCAGATTTTTTAATCTTTTGGAATAGCACTAAGGTGAAAATAATAAAATAACCAACGATAGTTGAAGAAACGAAAGCCGCCAACGCGTACAAAGAACCTTTCGGTTTGGCTTTCTTAATCGGAGGGTATGCTTTATCTAGTACAAGCACCGAAGGAGAATTTCTTACTTCTTCAACTTTAGCTTGTTCATATAATGGCTGTACAAATTCTAATATTTTGTATTGAATTTCTATATCTCTGTAAATTTTTAAATATTTATTTCCTAGAGCCGGAGCCTGTTTGAAGGGTATTAAGAGATTGGAACCATTTATTGAATTACCAGAACCTATCAAGCTATTTATTTTTTTATTTATTTCTTCAACTTCAATCGCAGCTTTTTGAGTAATTGGACTCTCATTACCGTATGATCTTCTTAAAACATTTAAAGCAATATCTTTTTTTGCCTGCTCAGAAAATATTTCTGACATTGATTTAATTGTGCTTTCAATTTGTTCGGGAACAGCAATGACTCCATATTTCTCTTGAAACAATTTCATATCATTTTCTAGGTTATTAATATCAGCTACATTCTGAAGGTATCTTTTCTCAATAAACTCTCGATTAGCTTTAGCATTCGATACACTCAATGTTGTGTTTATTTCATTCAATTTAGCCACCATATAATTAACCATTTTTGCTGCCCGGTTTGGGTTTTTATCATAAATGTTGACGGTTAAATTTCCTTCATCCTGAACCTCTAATTCAAGGTTGGATAGAAATGCTTTAACAACTTTATCATAATCCTTAACCTCAAAGTCATATTCTTTCCGCAGATCAAATTTCTTTATTACATCATCTACCATAGTCGAACTTTTAAGAATCACTAAATACCTATCAAACTCCGAATTCCCGGTTAGGGCTGCTAATCCCTTAGAGGGAGAAAAATTCTTTGCTAAAGCGGATAATCCGCTAAAAGCACTTAAAAAATCGGTATTTTCTGCCGGTAATACTGATGCAGAAGCTTTATACCATTTTGGCGCCAGTAATGCATAAGTAAGTGCACTTGCAGTAATGATAAAGACAAACCAAAATAAAAACCATCGGTACTTTATTGTAACCGTTAAAAACTCGACGAAAGAGTTACCCTCTTTAGGAGTTTCAGTTTGCTCTGCTAAAATTGATTTCTGTTCTTGATTATTCATAACCGCTTATGTTTTGAATGATGTGATAATTACAATTATTTCTCAAATTCTAAATTTTAATATAACTTAAAAATGAGATTTCTGAAAAGCATTTATTATGGTGAATTGGTCAGTTCATTCCATATGTTGAATATTTTTGAAACCCTTGTGTGTGGATGATTATTAAAGAGTGGTCTCAGGTA
>Ga0209431_10001842_pt1 | contig 17346 bp, 14 predicted proteins | sample RifCSP13_3_FD_184021 | JGI IMG/M metagenome (GOLD analysis project Ga0209431, IMG submission 184021) | Soil microbial communities from Rifle, Colorado - Rifle CSP2_sed 13_3 (SPAdes) (version 2) | ecosystem: Environmental > Terrestrial > Deep subsurface > Rock core/Sediment | place: Rifle...
TTCTTTCAACACATGAAATAACCGTGGATTCAGCTATATCCGATATTGCAGTATTTGCACTCAGTCATTCAACAAACTATAAAATTATCAAACAACTCAATCCCTGGCTTCGTCAAAATTACCTCCCCGATCAGGCAAAAAAAGTTTATACCATAAAAATGCCCGAAGAAGGTGAAAGGTCAGTCAGGCAATCACACGAATCAATCCCTGAACCATCCGGAGAAACGAATTGACAGCAACCAGGTTAAAAAAAATACTTGAAACAGGTGAGATCAGGGTGCTCGGTGCAAGAGTCCACAACCTGAAGAATATCGATGTCACCATTCCCCGAAACCAGTTAACTGTAATTACAGGATTAAGCGGCAGCGGAAAGTCATCGCTCGCTTTTGATACAATTTATGCCGAGGGACAGCGCAGGTACATGGAGACCCTCTCGGCCTATGCAAGGCAATTCCTGGGCAATATGGAACGACCGGATGTGGATAAGATCTCAGGATTAAGTCCCGTTATTGCAATTGAACAAAAAACCACCAGCAGGAATCCCCGATCTACCGTCGGCACCATCACAGAGATTTACGATTTTTTAAGGCTGCTTTATGCAAGGGCCGGTATTGCCCGCTCGTACAATACCGGAGAAGCCATGGTGAAGTATACCGATGAACAGATCATCAACCTGATCTCGGACAAGTATGAAGGTCAGAAAATTTATATTCTTTCTCCCCTGGTTAAAGGACGCAAGGGTCATTACAAAGAAGTTTTCGAGCATATACGTCGCAAAGGCTTTCTCAACGTGCGTGTAGACGGAGAGCTTACCGAAGCCAGGCATGGTATGAAACTGGACCGGTACAAGGCACACTTTATTGAAATCGTTGTTGACAAGATGGAGGTATCCCGGGAAGACACGGGGAGGCTGAAAAGTTCCGTGGCATTGGCCATGCATCACGGAAAAGGTATTATTATGATCCTTGATGCCATAAAGAAAGAACCCCGCTATTACAGCCGCCTGCTGATGTGTCCCACAACCGGAATATCATACAACGAACCTGCCCCGCATACCTTTTCATTCAATTCCCCTCAGGGGGCATGCCAGCACTGCAATGGACTGGGCACCATCAACCAGATAGATATCAACAAGATTATTCCGAATCCTGATCTCAGCATTAAAAAGGGAGGAATACAGCCACTCGGACCCTACCGGAATGTACTTATATTCTGGCAGCTCGAGGCCATTGCCTCGAAATACAGGTTTACACTTAACACACCTGTGAAGGATATACCCGAGGATGGGATGAATGTGATCCTGTATGGTGCCGAGGAAACCTTTAAACTGGAAAACACGCCCCTGGGATTTTCCACCAATTATTTTCTGAGTTTCGAAGGTGTGATCAATTATATCGCAAACCACACGAACGGTTCCGGTGCAAAAGATGATGAAAAATGGACTGATCAATACATCCAGAAAATTACCTGCCCGTCCTGCAACGGGGCAAGGCTGAAGAAGGAATCACTGCATTTTTTCATCCATGACAACAATATTGCCCGGCTCGCGATGATGGATCTTTCGGAATTGGATCAATGGCTGCACGGAGTGGACCGGTTCCTGTCGGAAAGACAGCTTGCCGTTGCCTCGGAAATACTGAAAGAACTGAAGAACCGCATAGGCTTTCTGCTGAATGTCGGCCTGGAATACCTATCGCTCAACCGCAGTGCCGGTAGCCTGTCAGGCGGTGAGAGCCAGCGCATACGGCTTGCCACCCAAATCGGATCCCGGCTGGTGAATGTGTTGTATATCCTGGATGAACCCAGTATAGGATTGCATCAGCGCGATAATCACCGCCTCATTGAATCGCTTAAAGAACTTCGTGATACGGGCAACTCGGTTATTGTGGTTGAACATGACAAACAAATGATACTCAGTTCCGATTATGTTGTAGATCTCGGGCCTTTTGCCGGAAGGCACGGAGGCGAGGTTTGTGCAACCGGGAAACCGGATGAGATCATGAAAGGCAGTTCGCTGACAGCACAGTACCTTAATCACAACAAATCGATTCCGGTACCTGAAATTCGCCGTACAGGAAATGGAAAAAAACTGATCCTTCGCGGCAGCAGCGGGAATAACCTGAAGAATGTGGATATTGAATTTCCGTTGGGAAAATTCATTTGCATCACGGGCGTTTCCGGTAGCGGTAAGTCATCCATTATTTATGACACGCTGTACCCCATTCTAAGCCGCTATTTTTACCGGTCATCGCTGGAACCACTGGCATATAAAGACATTGAAGGTATCGGAAATATCGACAAAGTAATTGAAGTGGACCAGTCGCCCCTCGGAAGGACGCCACGCTCGAATCCGGCAACCTATACAGGTGTATTCGGCGATATCAGGAAACTTTTTGAACAAACCAGGGAGGCAAAGATCAGGGGCTACAAAGCCGGACGTTTTTCATTTAATGTCAGGGGCGGTCGTTGCGAAACCTGTCAGGGCGCCGGAATACAAACCATCGAGATGAATTTTCTTCCCGATGTGTATGTCCATTGCAGTGAGTGTAACGGAAAGCGATATAACCGTGAAACGCTTGAAGTCAGGTTCAAAGGAAAAAACATCAGCGATGTGCTGGATATGACCATCAGCCAGGCTGTGGAATTCTTTTCAGGTATCCCGGCCATCCGGCAAAAACTGATCACGATCGATCAGGTTGGTTTGGGATATATCACACTCGGTCAGCCATCAACAACACTTTCAGGAGGTGAGTCGCAACGTATTAAGCTTGCGGCGGAACTGTCAAAAAAAGATACGGGTAAGACCCTGTATATTCTGGATGAACCTACTACGGGATTGCACTTCGAAGATGTGCGGGTGCTGCTGGAAGTACTGAACCGCCTCGTTGATAAAGGCAATACAATCATTGTCATTGAACATAACCTCGATGTGATCAAGGTTGCCGATCACATTATTGATATGGGTCCCGAAGGCGGCGTGAAAGGTGGTGAGATCCTGTGCACCGGCACACCGGAAGAGATTGCCGGCAACAGCAGGAGTTATACTGCAGAATTTCTGAAAGAAGAATTGGTAAATTCTAAAATTTGAAAATTAGCCTGTATACCAAACAGCTTACTATCTAAATAGCTATCCGGTGAAACAGCTAACATGTCAAACTCATCCTAATTTCGTATTTTTGTTGTTCAAACATAACTTAGACAAATTGTTAACGTATAGATTATAGATTTTCAACGTATTCACACTTATGACCAACGGCGAGGAAAAAATTATTGATGCCTTCAAAAAGAAGGACTGGCAGGAAATACAATCAGCAGACAGCTGGAATATTTTTAAGATCATGTCGGAATTCGTGGAGGGCTATGAAAAGCTTTCCCGCATTGGCCCCTGCGTTTCCATATTTGGGTCGGCACGCACGGAACCCGGCACCAAATTTTATAAAATGGCAGAGGACGTAGCTTATAAACTCACACAATACGGTTATGGCATTATTACCGGAGGAGGGCCCGGGATTATGGAAGCAGCCAACCTGGGGGCAAAAAGAGGAAAGGGACGCTCGGTGGGGATTAACATCGACCTGCCTTTTGAACAGGAACCCAACCTGTTTATCGACTCGGATAAACTGATCACCTTTGACCACTTTTTCGTCCGAAAGGTAATGTTCATTAAATATGCCCAGGGATTTGTGGTTCTCCCGGGAGGATTTGGTACCTTTGATGAACTGTTCGAAGCGCTAACCCTTATTCAAACTGAAAAAATCGGACGCTTCCCCATTGTGCTCATCGGTAAGGAATACTGGGAAGGCCTTGTGAAATGGGTAAAGGAAGTGATGCTCGATGAGGAGAAGAACATTAGTACAGACGATATGGAATTATTTACCGTTGTGGATACAACAGATGAAGCAGTAAAACATATCAATGATTTCTATAGTAAATATTTGCTCAGTCCGAATTTTTAGTCAAAAAATATTAATTATAAATCTGAATATCAAATATTTAATAAATTGTTTTCAACATACTTGTTAATATTTTAATTGGTTTTGTACACAGAAATGGCTATTTTTATTACGATTTAAATACCCGAATTAATGATCAAACTGATTGTTCCTTTACTGAACCTGATTGTGATCCTTGCTTTACAGATATTTCAGGGCGATGTATCGGTAAAGATGGAAGTTCCGCCGGAGGTAAATGCCGGTTCGGAATTTGAGGTAAAAATCACGCTTAACAAAGGAGAGCTCGAAGGTTTCTCGAGGTTTCAGCAAAGCATACCTGCAGGACTTACTGCCCAATCAGGGACCTCATCCAGTGCCGATTTTTCATTCAGTGAGAAACGGGTCCGGCTGATCTGGCTGCGGACACCCCAGCCTGAAGAAATTACCGTTACATACCGTGTTAAAGTGGATGAAAGACTTAAAGGCACCTTCTCACTTTCAGGTAAATTCTCGTATATCGACAACAATGAAAGAAAATCGGTCGATATCGATCCGGTTGCTGTTACCATTATCCCGTCATCCGAAATAGATCCCTCGCTGATTGTGGATGTAAACGACTATGAGAAAATGGCGCTCCCTTATGCACAACCAGGTGCAGCGGAGGCATTGAACATCGCCTGCATCAGGCAAAAACCGTTCACAGGTCCGGGTGGCGAATATATAGTCAACGTGCTGGTTAATAAGGAATCGACCCAAAAATTCGCGAAGATCGAGGAGGATGTCCCGGATGGTTTTACAGCAGTAGCGCTGGATGCAAAAGATGCCATTTTTACTTTTAAGGATCAACGGGTGAAATTTCTGTGGATGAACCTACCCATGGAAAAATATTTCACGGTATCATACAGGCTCATTCCCAGAAACCAGGCAAAACTGGATGCCCCGGTCATATCCGGAGCTTTCTCTTATCTTGTTGAAGACAAAACGGTTAGTGTGCGGGTAGTTGAAAAGGATCTTGATCTGGCATCGCTGGGAGCTGAAGAAATTCAGACACTGGTGGCTGAGGCACTCCGTGAACCCGCACCTGATTTGTTATCTGACCCGGTTACCGATGATGTGGCAGTTGCTGATAATAATAAACAGGTGCCTCCTTCGGAAGAACCTGATGTTGCTGATGAAAAACCCGTGAATCCAGGGATGGAGGCTTATGCTTCCCAGATGCTCGGGACCGAACAGGGCGTCTATTTCAGGATCCAGCTTGCTGCCGGCCATAAACCGGTGGACATAGACAATTATTTCAGTAAACTGAAGCTGGAAAAAGAGATACGGAAAGAAACACATGACGGATGGCAAAAGTATTCGGTGGGATCATTCATTGTATACAAGGAAGCAAGGGATTACCGGGTGCATATTTGGAATACAACTCCCGTGAAGGATGCATTTGTTACAGCATACAACAGCGGACAGCGCATAACTGTGCAGGAAGCACTTATGGTAACTGAACAAAAATGGATCCGATGAGGTATATCAAGCTGGTTGAGGTCGGTCTTCCCAGGTCGGTTTTTCTGACTTTAATGCTGATGTTCCTGTCCGTTGGACTGATGGCACAGGAGGACGAACTTGACCGGTTGCTGAACGAAGAAGTGGAAAACATCAATCCGGTTTACAAACCCGTAGTCGGATTTGGTGTGGGTGTTCTCAATTATTTTGGTGATATCAGGAACAATTACTACTCGCCTACCATTGGCACCCTGGGTAATAAAGTGAGCTTAAGCACGTATATTGATAACAGGCGCCAATTCAGAGCCAATTTTTTCTTTATGGGAGGAAAGTTTAACGGAAATGAAAGATCCTTTTCCGACCCGTTGAAAAATTTCAATTTCCAGACATCCATTTACAATTTCGGGATTGACATAAATTACGATTTTGACCACCTGTACCGGAAAAAAGAACGTCGCATCCATCCGTTTATATCCCTTGGATTTTCTACAATGCTATTTAATTCCAAAGCCGATAGTATTGGAACCTTTTTTGATCCCGACCTGGGTGTAAGTTCAACACAGCGTTACCATTACTGGACCGACGGTACTATCCGGGATATTCCGCAATCATCCGGCAATTCCGACCTCAGCCATGTTATGTCCCGGGATTTCATATATGAAACGCCGTTGCGAAAACACGACTGGGGACTTGGCCAGTATGCTGAATATGCCTTTGTCATACCGTTTGATTTCGGACTGGATATGCAGTTGTCAGATCGCCTGATGATCAGGCTCGGCAATTCATTCTGCTATACTTTTTCCGATGTTATTGATCATGTGAGTTCCAGGAACGAATCCGGGCGGATCGGTAAAAAGGGAAATGACATTTTTAATTATACCTATGTTTCCCTTCACCTCGACTTGTTCTCCTCGGCAAAAACACTCAAGATCGAACGGCTTTTCCGGGATATGGAATTTGATCCCATGCTCTTTGGTGATGAGGACAATGACGGATGGATGGATGGATGGGATGACTGTCCCGGCACTCCGCTTGGTGTATCCACCGATTCTACCGGCTGCCCTGTTGACTCGGACAAGGACGGGATTGTCGATTATCTCGATAAGGAACAATTCAGCCGGATGGGAGCTTTTGTTAATGATGAAGGGGTTGAGATCAATGAGGATGCTTTAATTTCGCTTCTTGATAAATCCATGGCCGTTGGCCGTAATGAAATCGACCTGTATATACGCCGCCCCGACTCGTTTGGAAGCCGTAAAGGCGGGAATGTTCAAATACCTGAGAAATTCATCTCCATTGATACCGATAAGGATAATTATATTTCATTCGATGAGATGCTGCGGGAAATTGACCGGTATTTTGACTTCGAGTCCCAATTGACGGCCGGGGATATTTATGAACTGAACACGTTCTTCTTTTCCCAATAGCTATCGGGGATATTAGTGTTTCATAAGGCGGTCCAGTTCCCTTTTTGTATCCTTTTTCTTCATATCTTCACGCTTATCATATTCCCTTTTGCCACGTGCAAGGGCAATTTCTACTTTTGCATAACTGCTTTTAGAAATAAATATCTTCAGGGCTATAATGGTCAATCCTTTTTCGCGCGTGCTTTTTTCAAGCTTTTTCAATTCTTTCCGGGTCAGCAGCAATTTCCGGTCACGCCTGGGAAAGTGGTTATTGATATTTCCAAAATCATATTCGGCGACATGCATGCCCTTCACATACAACTCCCCCTGATTGAAATAACAATACGCATCAACAAGGCCTGCCTTGCCGGCCCGGATAGATTTGATCTCGGTACCTGTCAGCTGAATTCCTGCAATATAAGTATCAAGCATTTCATAATCATGCCATGCTTTTTTATTTTTTATATTTACTTCAGCCATCTTCTTTGTACTACTGTGCTGCAAAATAAGTCTATTTTATTTGATTTTCCATAAATTAGCCGGTATGAATAATTACGCATATGTCAGCACCGTTTAACCTGATCGCCGTGATCGGACCCACCGCGAGCGGTAAAACTTCTTTTGCCGCCCACCTTGCCGATGAGATTGACGGAGAAGTGATCAGCGCTGATTCGCGGCAGGTGTATCGCAACATGAACCTTGGGACCGGAAAGGATTATGAGGATTACCGGGTACAGGACAGGCAGGTACCGTTTCACCTGATTGACATCATCGAACCCGGAAACAGGTACAGTGTTTTCGAATTTCAGCGTGATTTTTTCAAAGCATTCGATAGGATCCGTTCGCAAGGCAAAATGCCCATACTATGCGGGGGATCAGGCATGTACATCGAGGCTGCCACGAGGGGCTACCGGCTTGTTGAAGTTCCACGGAATGACATGCTTCGCCATGAACTTCAATTCAGGTCACTGCAGGAACTTGAAGAAATCCTGGCAGGGATGAAAACACTGCATAACCGAACCGACGTGGATACCGTCGATCGTGCTGTGCGGGCTATCGAGATAGAATCATACTACCGTGCCAATCCCGGATCAACTTCAGGATTGCCGGCGGTATATCCCCTGTTCTTTGGTATCATGTATGACCGAACAACTGAACGGTCGCGGATTACCGAAAGACTCGAATCGCGATTGAAAAGGGGCATGGTAAGCGAGGTACAACAGCTTCTTGCATCGGGGATCACTCCGGAATCTCTTGATTACTACGGTCTCGAATACCGGTATATCACCGCCTACCTGACAGGCAGGCTGGATTATCCGACCATGGTAAAGCAGCTTAATACAGCCATTCATCAGTTTGCCAGGCGGCAAAGAACCTGGTTCAGAAAAATGGAGCGAAATGGAATTGGTATTCACTGGATTGACGGTGCCATCCCCCTGGAAAAAAAACTGGAAACAGTCCGGAGGATGCTTGACAGGTGCTAATATTTCCTGTTTACATGAGCGCCCACTTGTGGGAAATACAAAGATAGGTAAGATAGATAAAGTAGAGCAGGTTAATGACAGTGACCAGTAAATTATATTCAACCCTGTTTTTCTTTATCCTGCGCCTGATCATAATACCAATATTTGGAATCAGGGTGGAAGTAAGGAAAAACAAAAAATGAATATTGAACAGGGTTTCATAAGGCTGCTCGGATTCCGCAACCTCCTTTCTGCCAAACAGGAGCAGGTAAGTAAAAGCGAGGAAGGAAACCAGATAAAGCAAATAACTCATCTTCAGGATAACGGTGGATTTAAGCCTTCTTTTGTGAAACCGGAAAGGCCTGAGAATAAGAATCGTAACCACAAACAATACAGCATAACCTATCAGGAAAAAGGTTTGAAAAACACCGTGGAAGAAATTACCCATTGCAATACGGATTTGGTGAACACCAAATTACAAAAAAACGGTTAAAATTTTCAATTATCCGGAGTAACATTTGCGGGGCAGGTTATTTTAGGCCAAGCAGGGCAACATTTTCAACATGATGTGTAAAGGGGAACATATCCACTGGCTGTATCCTCAACACATGATAGCAGGCCGATAACAGCTGAATATCCCTGGCCTGTGTGGCAGAATTGCAGCTTACATATACGATCCGGCGCGGCCGGGCTGAAATTATGGCATTGGTGACATCTTCGTGCATACCGGTGCGGGGAGGATCAGTGATCACCACATCGGGGTAACCATGAAGGGAGAAAAACGATTCCTTCATCAGGTTCCGGATATCACCGGCAAAAAAGACAGCATTGTCAATTCCGTTTTGCTGGGCATTCAGCATTGCATCCTCAATGGCTTCGGGAACATACTCGATACCAACCACCTTTTTACAGCGGGAAGCCAAAAACAGGGCAATCGTACCGGTTCCCGTATACAAGTCGTAAACAGTTTCACTGCCTGTAAGTTCCGCAAAATCACGTGCAACCGAATATAGCTGATAGGCCTGGCGTGCGTTGGTTTGAAAAAAAGACTTCGGGGATATCCTGAATTGCAGCCCTTCCATGTGTTCAACAAGGTGATCTTCACCACAGAAGGGAATCACATCCAGATCATTAATGGTATCGTTTCCTTTCGGATTGATCACATACATCAGGGAACGGATCTGTGAAAACCCCGAAGCCGTTGCATTCAGCAGTTTTCCGATTTCCACGGGATCATCCCTGAAAAATGATAAAACAACCATGAATTCTCCTGCCAGCGTATTGCGAATTATAAGATTCCTGAGAAATCCTTCCTGCCGGGTGAGGTCAAAAAACCCGAGTTTATTTTCCAGGGCATACTGCCTTATAAAATTCCTGATCTGGTTCGAAGGTTCAGGCTGAAGATAACAGGTATCGATATTTAACACCTTGTCGAATTTCCCGGGAATATGAAATCCTAAAGCGTTACGCTCTTCAACAGGATTACCCGATTCAATTTCATCTGTGGTCAACCACCGGTTATTTGAAAAAGTAAATTCCAGTTTGTTCCGGTAGTGGGTTTTACTTTCAGAGGCCAGGATGGGATTAATCAGGTCCGCTTCTACTTTCCCGATCCTTGCCAGATCATCCGTAACCTGCTTTTGCTTATATTTCAATTGTTCAATATAAGGAAGGTGTTGCCATTTGCATCCCCCGCAAACTCCAAAATGACTGCAAAAAGGATTGGCACGGTTTTCGGAATAAACATGAACCCTCACCGGGTAGCCTTCCATATAGCGCTTTCGCTTCCGGATAACCTGCACATCAACGATATCACCGGGCACACAATTCGATACAAAAACAACAATCCCTTCGTGCCTGGCTATGGCTTTCCCCTCCGCTGCAATATCCGTGATCATCAAATTCTCAAGCAAAGGCTTATGTTTCGAGCGTCCCATCCGTATTTGTTGAAGCACAAAGATAGCAGAATTAGGTAATTGGAAGAAATGATGTAAATTATTGAAAATTCACAGGATTTATTGTAATTTCACATTTGTCTCTCAACCCTAACTTCCATGAAGAGTCAAATTTTCTTCGTGTTTATTTGTTTTTTGTTGTATTGTTCCTGTTCTAAGCCTGCAGCGGAACCGGAGGTAACAGATTCAGCGGTAGCGGGTACTGGGATGGTTGTCATCAAAGAATATCACAGCAACGGCAAGGTCAAGACTGAAATTGCAGCAGTGGGTCAGCTGAGAAACGGCCCAACCCGGAATTATGACCGTGAGGGAAGGTTGCTTTCCGAGGTTAATTACATTGATAACGTTAAGGAAGGACTGGCAACTAATTATTACGCCAACACGGGAAAGGTGAATTCCACCCTTGAATTTAAAAATGGCATTAAGGAAGGAAATGAGATCTGGTATTATGAGAGCGGGAAAGAATACAGGATTTCCCCGTTTGTAACCGGTAAAATCGAGGGCGTACAAAAACTATTTTATGAGAATGGCCAGCTTATGGCCGAAATTCCTTACAAAGAAGGCTTCCCGGGTGAAGGTCTGAAGGAGTATAACAAGGACGGTTCTGTCATAAAGGGTTACCCCAGGTTGATGGTGCGGCAGAAAGACCACCTGGCAGATGCAAACAAGGTATTGCTGGTAATATCGGTTTCGGATGAATCCACAGATGTTAAATTTTATAAAGGAAACCTCGGTGAGGGTAAATTCATAAATGCCAAACTATTGTTATTAGCCACCCAGGGCGGAAAAACACAGATAGACTTTAATATTCCCCCGGGTTCGATGTTAAACCAGACCGTGGTAATTTCTGCTGTGATCAAGACCAGATTTGGCAATCCTTATGTGTCTCACAAAACGGTTAATCTTTCCGTAATGAATCCAAAGTAGGCGCAAGCATTGGAATTAATTTCTGCAGGTAACATCAAAATTTGTTTTATTTTTGAAGCGTCAAGCTGAAATATATGTATTCCCTGTTTATTAAAGAGATCTCCGGTTTTTTTTATTCACTTACCGGATATATTGTAATCATAATTTTCCTTATCGTAAACAGCTTGTTCATGTGGGTTTTCGAAGGACCAATGAACCTGCTCGATGGTGGTTATGCTACCCTTGACAGCCTGTTCGTGCTGGCTCCATGGGTTTTTCTGCTGCTTATCCCCGCGATCACCATGCGCAGTTTTGCTGAAGAAAAACGTTCGGGAACATTGGATCTGTTGCTGACCCGCCCCCTTTCCGGGATTCAGATCATCGGAGCGAAATACCTTGCCGCTGTGGCTTTGGTGTTACTTGCCCTGCTGCCTACCCTGGTATATTATTTCACAGTGGTGTCACTCGGGAATCCCACCGGTAATATCGACCAGGGCGGAACATGGGGATCCTATGCGGGCCTTTTATTTCTGGCCGGGGCCTATGCAGCCATAGGTATCTTCTGCTCTTCACTCACGGATAATCTGATCATCTCCTTTCTGCTGGCGGCATTTCTCAGTCTTTTCATGTGTTACGGCTTTGAACAGGTCAGCACCCTGGTCGCCATGGGCAAAACAGGTGGATTTCTCGTATCGCTCGGGATAATTGAACACTACAGATCCATGAGCCGTGGCGTTATTGATACACGGGACATTGTGTATTTTGCCGCCCTGACAGCGATTTTTATTGTTTTGACAAAGGCCAGGCTTGAAATCCGGTTTGAAAGCAAAAAATAGTGAACATGGAGGCACAGGTAAATGATCATAAAAAAAGAAGTGCAACGCCCGTAATTTCAATGCTGGTTTCCATCGCCGTTATTCTGATGTTAACCTTCATCCTGTCTTCGTTTTTTCACCGGTTTGACCTGACTTCGGAAAAGCGATACACCTTATCCGGTTTCAGCAAATCTTCCCTGAGAAACCTTAAGGATATTGTTTATATAAAAGTTTATCTCGACGGCGATCTGAATATCCAGTTCCGGAAAATGCAGCTGCGCATCATAGAGACCCTGGATGAATTCAGGGTTTACGCAGGAGACAACCTGGAATATGAACTAATCAATCCCTTTGACAATAAGGATGCCGCAGTTGTTGAGGATGTGGTTAACGAATTGTATGACAAGGGACTGAAACCAACTAACATCCTTGCAAAGGACGTAGAAGGAGGCAGTACGGAAAAACTGATTTTCCCGGGTGCCATAATCAATTACCGGGGTGTAGAAGTTCCGGTTAACCTGTTAAAGAACAATCCCGGCGCTGGTGCCGAAGAAAATATCAACAACTCGCTGCAAGCTTTTGAATTCGAATTTATGCGGGTTATCAGCTCACTGTCAGTGGATTCCACCGAAAAAATTGCTTTTATCGAGGGACATGGTGAACTTGATGAATACCAGGTAGGCGACCTGACCCGGGAACTGGGATGGTACTACCAGGTTGACCGGGGTAAGATCGACGGAAGGCCCGGGATACTTGACCAATACATAACCCTGGTAATAGCCAAACCCGTGACCGCTTTCAATGAAAGGGATAAATTCGTACTCGACCAATATATCATGCAGGGCGGCAAGATCTTGTGGTTTCTCGATCTGGTTAACGCCAACCTTGACAGTATCAGCGAAGGCGGACCTATGGTCGCACTCATTCATGAACTCAATGTACAGGATCTTCTTTTCCGGTATGGTGTCCGGGTTAATCCAATCCTTATTCAGGATGTTCAGTGCAACGTAATACCTGTAAACGTTGCACTTGCTGGTAATCCTGCCGATTTCAGGCCGGCACCATGGATATATTCTCCCCTGCTCACCGCCCCGGGCAAACACCCGATAACCCGCAACCTGAATATGATCAGGACCGAGTTTGCCGGGAGCATTGATACACTTGAAGCCCGGAAAGGAATTAAGAAGACAGTGCTGCTGGCATCATCGGAGTATTCCCGATCGGTTACTGCTCCTGTAATCATCAGCCTGGATGAGGTTCGCTATACGCCATCCCAGGACCAGTTCACGTCTAAGCACCTCCCTGTTGCCGTTTTACTGGAAGGCAGTTTTGAATCGGCATTCCGTAACAGGATGATTTCCCAATTATTTCCTGATACTGCCTTCGGGCTGACAGAATCGGGTTCGCCAGCGGCTTTGCTTGTGGTCGCCGACGGTGATATCATTCGTAATGATGTAAGACCAACTCCACAGGGCGTTCTGATCTCACCCCTGGGACTCGACAGGTTCACCCAGCAGACATTCGGGAACAAGGAATTTATTGTAAATGCCATTCATTATCTGACAGGACATGGGGACCTCATCAACCTCCGTTCCAGGGAGCTTACCCTGCGACTACTTGACAAAGCCAGGATCAAGGAAGACCGCACGAAATGGGTTTTGACCAATACCATCGGTCCTCCCCTGCTGATAATACTGGCCGGAATTTTATTTGCGTGGCTGAGGAAGAAGAAATATGCCGGGACATAAAAATCGATCCCTATGCTGAAAAAATACGTCCCTTTTATGGCTGCTGTTGTCATGCTCACTGCCATTCTTGTTGTGCTTTCAACCAACAAGCGCAGGACAATGCATGTGGATATCACCGATTTTATTCCGGCCGGTATACTCCTTACGGATAAAATAGAGTTTGCACAGCATGATGCCCTGCTCATACTTGAAAAAGGCGGGAATAGCTGGAAAGTGAATGGTTCATCCGTTGCACGGAATGACCTTGTTGAATTATTTCTAACAACCCTGCAACGGACTGAGATAGTATCTCCTGCATCAAAAACGGTTAGAAAACATCTTTCAGAAGTGATCGTGAGTAATGGCCGCTACGTGAAATTTTACAGCAATAACCGCCTTACACGCTCGTTTTACGTGTATTTTGATTCTCTGGGGATATCAGGCACTTACATGATGAAACCCGATGATAACATGCCCTATATGGTTAAGCTCAAGGGTTTTTCCGAACAGAACATCGAGAACCTGTTCGCGTTACATGCGGCCATATGGCGTGAAAATGCGATTTTCGGCTTTGATCCTGACGACATCCTTGAAATTGAGGTACAGTATCCTGTTGAACCCGATAAATCGTTTAAGATAATCCAGACATCCGGCGGTGATCTATCGCTTTCAGATTTGATGCAGACACTACCGACAGAAAGCATTAACAGGCAGGAAATAGCAGATTATCTTTCATTTTTCGGAAAGATCAGCTTTCGGCCTGTGCTGGTTTCTCCCAATGTTCTTCCGGCCTCGGAAATACCGTTCTTTCAAATCGGGGTCCGGGATAACAAGGGCGGTGAAAGTACGATGAAAGCATTCCGCATCTTTTCTTCACCAGGCAACCGCGAAATTTATGATAAGAACCGCTTTTTTGCCGTGATCAATCACGACAGGGACACCGTACTTATCAATTATGCCGATGCCGATCCGGTAATGAGAGAGTTGGGTGATTTTCAAAAAAAATGAAATCCACTCCCCAGAAAATGGTTTTTTTTCGTAATATTGATACCCTGATTATTTCAGGAACCTGGCAACTTAATTGATTGTTTAAAAATTCATAAAATCTTGTCTACATGAAATTTGTCGTATCGAGTATTGATCTGTTAAACCATTTGCAGGCTTTGAGCCGGGTTATCAGTTCAAAGAATACCCTTCCCATATTGGATAACTACCTGTTCAAACTGGATGGTAAGGTTCTTGAAATAACTGCTTCTGATCTCGAAACTACCATGGTGACTACTATGGAGCTTGAAAACACGAGCGGATCAGGCAGCATAGCAATTCCTGCCAAACTGATTACTGACTCACTCAGGGAATTCCCCGATCAGCCTCTTACCTTTTCAATCAATACCGAGAATTTTGCAGTGGCAATCAGTTCTGAAAACGGTCAGTTCGCCATCATGGGTCAGCATGGTGAGGATTTCCCGCAGCTTCCCAGGATAAAGCCCGACAGGACCGTTTCCCTGAAACTTTCCGCCGCATCCCTGGTCACAGGCATCACCAGCACACTTTTTGCCACTGCGGATGATGAACTTCGCCCGGTTATGAATGGTATTTTCATCGAAATGAATCCCACTGACATTACTTTTGTTGCCTCCGATGCACATAAGCTTGTTCGTTACAAACGCAAAGATGTGAGCGCCAATGCAAGCGCTGCATTCATTTTGCCAAAGAAACCCGCAGGCCTGTTAAAAAACCTGCTGTCCAAAGGACATGAAGAACTAAGCATCGAATTTGATGATAAGAATGCCTTTTTCACGCTCCCTTCATTCCGGCTGGTATGCCGGCTTGTGGAGGGAAATTACCCCAGCTACAATTCTGTAATTCCCACAAACAATCAAAATAAGCTTTTGATCGACAGGGTAAAACTGCTCAATACCATCCGGCGGGTGTCTGTTTTTTCCAACCAGGCAAGCAACCTCGTACGTATGGCTATTAAAGGAAACAGGCTTACGGTTTCAGCACAGGACATTGACTTTTCCACATCGGCAATTGAAGAGCTAACCTGCCAGTATAACGGCGATGAACTTGAAATAGGCTTTAAATCGACCTTTATGATCGAGATCCTGAATAACATTCAGTCCACCGATGTATCCATTGAGCTTTCAGATCCTTCCAGGGCAGGCCTGTTTATTCCGTTTGACAAAACAGATGAAAATGAAGATGTGCTGATGTTGCTGATGCCCATGATGATCAATAGTTAAACCGTCAACCCGTTTTCATGAACCTGAACCTAAGAAATCCACTCATTTTCTTTGATCTTGAAACCACCGGCATTGATATAGCCACGGACCGAATTGTGGAATTGTCCTTTCTGAAAATTTATCCCAATGGCGAAGAAGAATCAAAAACCATGAGAATTAATCCTACGGTTCCGATTCCCGCCAAGGTTACTGCCATTCATGGTATATCCGATGAAGATGTAAAAGATTCCCCAACCTTCAGCGAAGTGGCCCGATCACTTACAAGGGTATTCGAAGGTTGTGATTTTGCCGGTTATAATTCAAATAAATTCGATATTCCCCTGCTGGCTGAAGAATTCCTCCGTTGTGATGTGGATATCGATTTGAAAAAAAGAAAATTCATTGATATCCAGGTCATCTTTCATAAAAAAGAGCAGCGTACACTGAGTGCGGCCTATAAATTCTATTGTGACAAAAATCTTGAGGATGCCCACTCGGCAGAAGCGGACACCCGTGCCACGTACGAAGTACTGAAAGCACAACTCGACCGGTACCAGGATCTTGCAAATGATATGGATGAACTTTCAAAGTTTTCAAGTCATAACCGCAATGTTGATTTCCTTGGCCGTATTGTTTATGATGATGACGGAACTGAAGTATTCAATTTCGGGAAATACAAGGGTCAGCCTGTTGAAGAGGTTCTGAAAAAAGACCCGGGTTATTACGGGTGGATGATGAACGGGCAGTTTCCGTTATATACCAAGAATGTTCTGACATCGATAAAATTAAGGGGAGCATTTGGGAAAGAGTAAACAGTATTATGAAAATCATTTGTATAGGACGAAATTACATCGACCACGCAAAGGAACTCAATAATCCGGTGCCGGTTAAACCTGTGTTTTTCATGAAACCCGATTCGTCGCTGCTGATCAACAACAATCCGTTCTTTTTGCCTGATTTTTCAAAGGATATTCATTACGAAACCGAGATTGTGCTCCGGATCTCCCGGCTGGGAAAGAACATCAAAAAAGAATTCGCACACCGATATTACGATTCCATCGGAGTAGGTATTGATTTCACAGCCCGTGACCTTCAGGAAATTTGTAAGAAAAACGGGCATCCCTGGGAAATTGCAAAAGCCTTCGATCAATCGGCAGTAATCGGCAGGTTTCTCAACATTTCCGATCTGCCCGACCTGACTGCAATTAATTTTCAGCTCAATATTAACGATACCCCTGTTCAAAAAGGCAATACCAGGGACATGATCTTTACATTCGATGAAATCATATCCTATGTCTCAACTTTCATAACCCTTAAAACCGGTGATTTAATATTTACCGGAACCCCTGCGGGAGTAGGACCAGTTAAAATAGGCGATCACCTGGTGGCTTTCGTGGAAGGACAAATCCTGCTTGACTTC